>Ga0114957_1002417_pt1 | contig 17951 bp, 12 predicted proteins | sample BantaG_FD_87175 | JGI IMG/M metagenome (GOLD analysis project Ga0114957, IMG submission 87175) | Marine algal microbial communities from Bantry Bay, Ireland - BantryBay_4 metaG | ecosystem: Host-associated > Algae > Red algae > Unclassified | place: Bantry Bay, Ireland | collected 2014-11-21 | reverse complement strand
TTCAAATATATTTACTATACAACTCATGTTTATTTTTTAGTTACAAACTGCAAATGAATTAGGTGTTCCTGCTGAAATTGCTGCTGATACTACAAATGTAAGAGTTGTAACTGATGTACAATTATCACATAAAGCTGTATTAACATCATGAAAATCTAAAAAATCTGAATTTCCATCTATTGTGTATACTGCAGTATATGTTCCTGGAGTAGTTATGCCACTTAGGTCTAAGTTATTAGCACCTGTTGTAGTAATAGGATTACCTGCTGGTGTTGGAAAAGTCCATTGATCACCAGGATTTATAAAAGAAGAAAAACAATCTTCTGTTATATTAGGCATAGTTGTAGGGTCAAAATTAGTTTCTGCTGCTACATCATTTACACAAAAAGATATAGAGTCAGAACAATCATCTACTCCTTTTACTACTTCTATTTCAAAGCATGTTTCTTCTCCACATTCTCCGTTGTCAAATACTCCATTTTCATTGGCATCTCCTACTATATATTTAAAACCATAAAAACCAGGAGTTACATTTTCAAAATTAACTATAGTTGTACCTATATTTAAACCTAAAGTATAGCCCAACGCTACATTAGGTGCTACTGGAATAGGTTCATCTATATATGTTCCTATACAATCTGGATTTGGATCATTTTTACTAGCTAATTGAGAATTTTCTTCATATCCTACTAATACAAAGTATCCTCCTAAATCAGCTCCTGCTGATTGTACGTAGTTGTTTAAATTTATACTACAAGCCATTTTTTAAAAAATTTAATTACAAACTGCTGTACTATCTATAATACCAGCCATTTGTTGTTGTGTTATATTTATTGTTACTGTCGCAGTTGTTCCACTGCAGCCTACACATCCATTAAAAATAGGATATTGTGCAGGCGGATTTGTTATTGTATATTCAAATATATATGTTCCTTCTGTTAAATCTGTAATATTTACTGTTGCTTGTCCAGCTGCTTGGTATAAACCATAAAAACAACTACCAGTAACAATATCTATTGGGTCTCCAATAGAAGTCCAACTACCTAATGGATCTGGACTTCCTAATTCTACAAATAAATCAATACAATCAGTATCATTTGTACAGTAATCTAATACAGCATCTTGACCACCATCTAAGGCAGCTACAACTTGTACTATAGTTTGACTACTAGATACACATCCAAAAGCATCTGTAACTGTATTTGTAAAGAAATAAAAACCACTTTGAGCATTTTCAAAATTTATATTAGGAGGTATTACAGTGCCAATTCCTGGGTCTGCAAATACTCCTCCCCATCCTCCTGAACCTGGTGTACTATTACTAGAACTACCATATCCATCATATGTAAATACTCCTAATATAGACATATTTGGTTCAAACATATCTGGATAAACACTTACATTACATGTATCAGTACTACAAACAGCACCTGGCATAGGTACTCCTGGACCTGGTAAAGGAGTTACATTTATAACTAACTCAGCTTCTACTGAACAGGCACTACAATTTTCATCTGCTCCATCTACAGTTGATTTATAAGTAAAAGTATATATACCACTAGCTGTAGGAGTAAATGTACCTAAGTTTAAATCATATGTAGGAGTACCAGAACCTGTCGGAACAAATGATTCTAATATAATCTCACTTAAATTATCTTCTAAACAAGAGTTTTCTCCAGATAATAAAGTAGCTATACTTACTTCTGGATCATCTAAACACATATTTACAGATGTACTTTCAGCTTCACAAACAGCTTTTATAAGAGTTACTTCAACATCTGTATTACGTACACATGGGTCTCCATATATTATTCTAAAACCATAATCACCTATAGGTGCTACTGAACTTACCCATTCTGCTGGATTAGGTAGAAAATCACCTTCACTTAGCTTTATATTTTGTTCGTTTATATGTAATATAATAGGATCAATAGGAGCTGTTATAAGCATTATTTGACCATCTTCAGGTACTAAAAATTCTTCATATAAGTCATATATACACTCTTCTTCATAAACTATATCTTCTGGTAATAATGTCCCACAATCATCATATTGAGGATCTGGTCCATTTGTACACCATTTAATACATGGTATTAGAATTTCTTCTGGTACTGGTTCTATGGATAAAGTAAGTAAAAAACTAGAAGTACAAGGAATATCATCATATATACCTTCATTTCCAAGTATATACCTAAATAAGTATGTACCTACTCCTTCTGCACTTGGATCTATAGAAGTACCATTGAATGAATCTACAGATACATTATTTATATCTACCCATTGTCCACCTTCTGGAAAATCTTCACCATATACATCAGCTAAATTAAATAGCTGTTCTACTTCACATATTTCATAATTTATATTTATCATAGACATATCTTCTATTACTTCTATATTAACAGAAGAAATAGATGTACATTCAGTTCCTGATTCATATGTAAAAGTATATACTCCTGGATTAATAAAAGTTATATTAGAATTAATACTATCACCATTATTATATAATACAGGTGATAAAGGAGCTATTATTTCTACACTTTGAGAACCTGGTATTACTGAATAATCATTTGTATATCCTGAAAAATACCAGTTATACCCACTGATATTAGCTATTGAATTAAGATCAAAAGCACCTTCACTTAAACATATACTTTGACTATTTAAATCTATTGCAGATTCATTAACCTGTACTGTTATAGTAGCTGTATTAAGAGCTACATTATCCAAACTAGAAGCTGTAAACTGTAGTGTATAAGTACCTGTTGTATCTGCTAAAAAGTTTATATAATTATTACCATTTACATTAGCTATTACTCCTGAACTAGGAAATGAAGTGATAACTAAGCTAGAACTATCAATTCCTTCAGTTATACCAAAAGGATTAATAAAACCACTGTTATCTCCTTCTACAAGACATATATCTATATCTTCTATAATAGGAACATCTAAACAAGGTCTACTTTTAAGTAATATATCAGCTGTTAATCTTTCCCCATCTTTAGTATATATTTCATAATATATAATCTCATTTTGATTCTGATAATTATAATTTATATTTAAAATATGATTACTATTTATATCTATAGTACCTACTGTAGTTATTAAACTTGTTGTATTTGTTAATGTTTGAGTAGATGTAGGTAAAAAACTAAAAGTAGTCCAATCTACATCTCCTTCTATATAAGATTCTAAATTTATAGTAGAATTTGCATTACATTGATCTAAACCTTTGTCTTTAAATCTACCTTGAAAACCATTTCTTAAACCAGTTTGGTCTCCACAATTAGAGCATTGAAAGTCTTCTATAATGTTTATAATACTTGCTAAGTTTCTACAAGTAATATCAACACATAAAATACCTTTTAATATATTTCCAGCACAGTCTTCTATGGTATAATCTACATTATATATACCAGCAACCATATTTTCAAATAAGATCTGTAATCCTTCTATATTTTTTACTACAGTGTAAGAAGTTTTTATAGATGTTTGATCTACTTCAACTAAAAAAAGAGTTCCTAATATGTTGAAAGTATCATAATCAATTTCATTACACTCTTCTATATCTAGACGAAATACACCAGTTTGGTCACAACTAGCTTCTATATATGTTTTGTCTACAATAGGAACACAAAAGTCTTGTGTTATAGTATCTGTTATAGTACATCCATTACTATCTGTTAAAAGAACTGTAATATCAGTAGTAAAAGACTCATTTGCAATAGGATAAAAATATCCATTTTCATATCTTAAAATAGAATTATCATATAACCATTCTATTTCACTAGGTGTAATATTAGTAGGAGCAGTATATTTGGTTTTACAACCTTCACATTCTGTATCCAATACTATACCTCCATTAGTAAAATAAAAATTATTACATATATTATCTACTTCAAAATCATGTGTTATTACACATCCCTCTGCATCTGTTACTGTTAATATACCGCTGTTATAATTTAACAAGCAATTAGTATCACAGTATTCAAAAGTAACTTCTATACAGTTATCTTCTTCAATAACTATATAACTAGTAGAAACACAATCACCTACCTCTATACTTACTGTAATAGGATAGGTTGCTTCTTGAATCTCAAATAATTTCTTAAAGTTTATCATAAATCTTTAAACATCTTTTTACACAAGGTTCTGAACTTGTTTTTTCTACTATTTTTAATTTTTTCATTTTTAAAGTGTCACAACTGTTATTTTCAGTTTCACACTCAGTATTTAAATTTTTCTTGTTTAAATATAATTGTATCTCACATATAAATTTATCTTCTAAAGGACAACCATTTAAATAAGCTTCTGATAACCATATATAAGCTCTTTCTAATTCTGAATTATCTTCCTCATTATCTTCTCCAGTATAACAATCTAAACCATAAGAAGCTGCTTCAATTTCTTGATTGTATTTATTAACTATCCCACATTTTAGATTTTGAACACCCACAAGATTTTTTACATCCACATGGCTCTCTTTTGAAACTATCATTGTTACAATTTTTAATAAGGTTTAATAATTGATTATATAAATTACACATGTTATCACAACTACAATCATCATTACATTCTTCTGCAAACTTTAAAGTTTCATATAATTTATAAGCAGAACTTAAATCTTCTAATTTTTCTAATTTAGCTATATAGCATTTTGTTTTACAATCTACAAATTTACAAAATCTAAAAGTTTCTTTTTGAAATTCTGTTTCTATAGTTATTTCAAAAGAGTAAATTCCATCTTGTAATTCAGAATCTCCAAAAAACTCAGGAAAGATTAAAAAGCCATCTTTTATAAATCTTATTTTATTGGGCTCATAATCATCATAAAAATATTTTATATTTTCACAAGTAAATATAAATTCTTCTGTTTGTTCTGTATGAGTAGAGTATAAATTAATAGCATATACACCATCATCAGGTGCAGTTATAGTTATATAATCTCCATATTCTATTAAAAATCCTTCATCTACTAAATCTGAAATTTCTGTTGATCCAAAAATATATGGATAAGGAGCTATACTATCATCATCTTGTTTTGTAACTGATTGTACATAATTAAAGCTACTATCTACAATTACAGATGGTATACATTCTATACTTAGCTCTTCTTGTTCTACACAGCTATTTGAATCTGTATATATAGACCCATTATAACCATAAGAGATTGAATTAGGAGGATAAGTAGTACTGTTTATAATTACAAATCCATCTACAACTTCAACACTAAAAGAATTAACAAACTCTTCTATTTCATCTACTGATATATCTAATACACCATTTAACTGGTCTTCTGTTACTATAAGAGTTAATCTTTCAAAAAAATCTTCTTCTGTTGTATAATAAAAACTATTATTATCACCGTATATATTAAATACTATAGAATAATCATCATATATAAACTCAAATAATTCTAGATTATCTTGTGGTAGAACATCTTCAGAATAAGGTAAAGTTACTGAATATAAAGAACATTCTAAAAATTCTTCTTCTGATAGGCAGTTAAAATCACTTATAACATAACAAGTATCTTCATTAGCTAAAACAAAATTTTCTGGAATAACCCCTGAAGGTACTCCTTTAATATTAAGTTTAACACATAAAAAATCATCTTCATCTGTAGATGCGTCTAATTCTATTTCTACGTTAGGAAAATCATTTAAAGCAGTCTGTATATCATTTACTACTAGATCGTTGTCTAGAGGTAATGTATACACGTCACTGAGGACATTTACAGACTCTCCATTTATTTTAATATATAATGCAAATAATTTATTGTAATAAGAACCTAATGGATTTACTTCACAATTCTGAGGATTTCTATTAGCTCCTTCATCATCATTAGATCCTCCACATACATTTTGATTAGGAAAATTACAATATTCTGAAATATAAGAACATTCATATTCAGGAAGATTAAAATCTAATACTTCTTCTACTGTTTTACAACAGTTATGTTCTGCTGTAATACTAATAGATTTAATATCTCTAGTATTAAAAGCAGATTCTATTAATGAATCTTGTATTTTAAAATAAGAACAATTATTTGTTATTCGCATTCTCCAGTATTTATATTAAATGTTTGACCTAATGTACAAGGGGAACAAACTTGTGTACCATCATTTAATGTTACACATTGTGAAATACATAAATTATCTATTATACTTTCCATTATACCTCCTAAATTGCTGTTTTCAGCTATATAAACATCTTCTGTACCATCTAGTGCAGATATTAATTCTAAATCATTTACGTTAGCGTTTGTACCTAAAGCTATACCAGTTACTTGATCCCCTCCTATATCTAAGAAAGTAGTAACTGCACTTGAAGTAGAATTAAAATCACTTGAAAAAGTTCCATCTGTTAATACTAGTAAAGACTGCCAATCACAACTGCTACATGTAGAAAAATTATTATTAATAAGATTTACTGCTGTACTTGGACTAGTTGACCCACCTGCTGTTAAACTATTAACTGCTGAAATTACTCCAGGAGCAGTAGTAGGAGTTATATTAGTACAAGCAACAACTTCATCTGCTGATGAGTTATATTCTGCTATATAAAAATTAAATGAACCTGGATAGTTATCAGCTACATAATTTGTAAGCTCTTCCATTGCTAATTTCATAGCATTAAGTCCTCCATTATTATTCATACTTCCAGATGTATCTAATGCAAAGAAAAGATCAAAACAATAACAATCTGTACAAGAAACTGCTATAGAACCATCTTCACATACTAACTGACAATCAACATCATCTGTGCAAAGTGGTAAACATAATATATCTCCATTTGGTTTTATAAATTCATAGGTGTCTACTGGACATTCACATGCTCCATTAATACATTCTAAAGGTGCTTCACACTCTTCACAATTATCTAAACATTCTGCATTTGGATCAAAATCACATGAACTAGGATCATTACAACCTGTAACAATAGCAGGAATAGTTAAACTTACGCTGTTTACACATGAAGGTGTATCTGCATATCTTATATAATATGTAGCTACTATTCCACCTGCTGTTAAATATATATTAGTACTTGTCCAGTTTATATTGTCTGTTGAATATTCAACATTTACACTAGTAGTAGATAAAGTAACTTCTCTTCTAAGAGTTGTACAATCTATCCCAGTTATATTAGCTGTAATATTAGGAGTTTCTAAAACATCTATAATTGCACTACAAGTAGTAGTACAACCATTTGCATCAGTAACATTTATAACATAAGTACCAGACATTAAAGAAGAAAAACTTCCATTGTTATTAATTACTCCATCTAATTCATATGTATATATAGGTGTGCCTCCACTTGCAGTTACTGTAATAACACCATTATTAGTACCACATCCAGTAGGATTTACTACTTCTGTAGAACATGTTAAAGGGGTATCGCTAGTTATAACTATAGCTTGAGATGTTGAACATCCCTCACTATCAGTTACTACAACTGGATATGTTCCTTCTGATAAATTAAAAATAGGAGTACTTCCAGTTAATGTTTGACCATTTATTTCAGTACTATAAGGAGGGTATCCTTGTGTTATATTTAGACTAACACTACCATCATTACCACATGTAGAATTTACAATAGTAGTTATAAAACTAGGTTGTGCAACGGCACATAGGTCACATTGTGTAGAGTCAACTGTATAATTTATAATTGCTGTTTTTTCAGATACTCCATTTGTATAAACATATGTAATAGCACCTGATGCATTATAAGCTGAATCTTGTGTATCAATACATAATTCAAAACCACTATAAGTAGCAGATATTGAAGTTTCTATATTAATTACACTATCTATAGGTTGATTTTGTATTGATAAAATATCATAACTATCACTACCTATAGTAGTACATATTATATCATCACATTCTAAAACAATATTAACTGGTCTTAATTCTGATAATACATATGTATTTAAATCAATAGGATCTCCTGTGTAATTTACTAATGTAATACAACAACCTGTTAAAGTAGCATAAGCTGGTGTACTAGAAGTAGTAGTTAATAATGCTGTTAATTGATCTAAAAAATCTTGTATACTATATACAGGAGTATTAGGATCACCTCCATAGGGACTTAAATCTACATAATCAAATAAATCAAGATCTAAAGTATCCGAACAACTATTACAAATATCTAACGTTATTACAGGATTTTGTCCAGTAGGTACATCCTCTACTTCTTCTAATGTTAATAAAGTTATTTCACAACCTTTAATAACTGCTTCATATCCCAATATAGAAAACTCATTTATAAGTTCTGCTTCTGAATTTACAACTGTATGTGTATCTCCTCCATAAAAACTTAAATCTACATAATCATAAACTGTAAAATCTAAAGTATTACGTAAACAGTTTATTGAACCATTAGGGTTAATTACATTTATAGTCTTGAAACAGTTAAATTGAGCCATTTTTATTTTTTAAATTTTAACAATTATTTTATTTTTTTATAATTGTATAGTTTTTTTTAACAATTATCTATGTTAAAATAAGAACCTTGATCTTGTAGTACATTTCCACTTGAATCTTTAACTCTAATATGTATACCTTGATTAAAAGGAAGCTGTACTGAAGTAAAAGTGTGAGAGCCTGTAGATCCTGAAGCTGTGAATGGTACATATGTAGCACCATTATCATAAGATATTTCTGATGTGTCTCCTGGCTCTAAGCTTAAATTTGTATAAAAATCAACATTTACATCAATACCTCCACCTGCAGCACAATTATTTGTAGTACCTGTTGACCATATTCCTTGTCCGTTTATAGACTTATTTGAACTATCACTTAATGCAGTAAATTCTCCTGTATAAATAATATTTCCGTTAGAATCGGTAGCTTCATATGTTACAATATCTCCTGTTCCATAAAGTGCTGTAATTGATGTATTATCTGAATTAAAGACTTCAACTATAGGTGCTCCTCCATTTACAGTATAAGATATTGTTATTGGTAAACTATATCCTGAAACATTAATACCTGGAGATGGGAAAGATGAACCTGAAGTTGATTGATTTATACCTACTTCATGGTCACCAGAAACGTTTGGACCTACTGAAGCTTGTATAGAGCCTTCTAACATACCATAAGCCTCTAGGTCATTTGGACAATTACAAGCATCATTACCTGTAACTATTGCTATAGCTGTTCCGCTTACTGTTGTTGTATCACAAACTGTTCCACAACAGAATTGATATTCAAAACTCCAAAAACCTGAGCTAGAAGGTGTAACTATAATATTAGCTCCACTTATTGTTACATCTGTAGTAAAATTTATGTTAACTTCTGAACCTGTAACTAATGTTAATGATTGAGTATTTCCTGATGGACAATCAATATTATCATTATCTGTAACATCTACAGTTAAAGCTACACCTACATCACCATCATTACCTGTATCATCTGTTAATTCTACACTTGGTTCATTAGGATCAGTTATTAAATCACTTGTAGAATCAGTTACGTCATCTGCATTATCTGCACTACCAGTAGCTATATTAACTACAGTATCACCTATTAAAGCATCTCCATGAACTGCAATAGTTACATTTAAACATTCATTAGGTTGTAATACAGGTATATCTATTTGTACTGTGTTTCCAGAAGTATTATTAGTATGTGCTGGTCCAGAATTAACTGTAACAGTTACATCTGTGTATCCTGGGTCTAAAATATCTAATATTTGTGCATTTATAGCATCTGATGTACCACTATTACACAATTCAATATTATAAAATATCCAAGGTATAGGAGGATTATTTACTTCTGTTTGATTAGAAGTTTTAGATATAGTTAATGTAGTGTCAGAATCTAATATTACTATTTCGTCACTGGAATCATTATCTGTTAAATCTGGATCTACTGTATTTACATCTGTTATATTTGCACTATTTGTAATAGTACCAGCTGTATTAGCTATTCCACATATTCTATATGTTTTTGTTTCTCCAACAGCTAAAGTTACATTTGTTAATTCTCCTGTTGTTATATTATAATCATTTGTAACATCTATATTACCTGCTGAATCTAATAATTCTAAAGAACTAAAAGTAATCTCAATTGGTAATTGATCTGTTATTACTACTGAATTGGCTGGAAAAGGACCAGTATTGGTTACCTCTAAATCCCAGCATATTTGATTTCCTATATTATACATTTTTTTATTTTAATATCCGTAAAGGAAGTTATTATTCATTATTAATTCAACACCATTACCATCACTATGTAAAAATGTAAATTTCACAGGATATATTAAAGTCTCTCCTACGTTAAAACAATTTGTAAACTTCATCCAATTTGCAACTTGTCCATCACATTCTAAATTACCTGGTGTAAATTGTGAGCCTACAAAAACAGAAACTGGATTTAATCCAGGAACTAAAGGTATAATTGATGGGGCAATTTCATTAGGGTATCCCAATGTTGCACTACCTGTATTTGTTAATACTGATGAAGTATTAATATCTGGTGCTCCTACCATATCAATTTTTATTAATGTTATTGTATCAGTACCTGTATGCCTTACATCCCAATAACCACCTGTAGGACAATCACCAGCTGGACCGTTTACCCCTATTAATCTAATAACTGCATTATTACTAGCTGCTTGTACTATACTACCAAGTATTGCTCCAGTTGGGTTAGTAGGAGCTGTATAAGGTTGTGAATAATTTGAAAATGTTCTTGTAGTGCCATCATCGTTGGTAAGTATAAACGCTTGATTGTCTGAACCTGTTACTATTGTTCTACATATAGTATCAAAATTATCTAAATTTATAGATTCAAACTCACAATTTCCAATGTTAGAATTACAAGATTTTCCACCAACATATGTATATATTCTTATATTTTGAAATTCATTTATTCCAGTTTCATCAGTATACCCTGAGTCAAATGCCCATTGTTGTTTATTAAATACTAAAGAGTTTCCATTTGCAACAGATCCATTTAAATAAGGTCTTAAATCAAATCCATTTTTTAAATCCCAATTTTCAACAGGTGTACATAAATCCCCTTCTAATTCAGTATAAACAGGTATACCTGCTTGTACTAACTCAAATACTAATTTAGAACATTCACACCCATTAATTAAAGCTCCATCTTTACTTTGCTCAAAAGACATAGTGACTTCACCATCATCGTTAATACCTAATACAGATATTCTTGATTCAGGAGGTGTAATTTCTGTTTTTATAATACTTAAATTTGCTTCCTCTGGTTCAAATTCTAACACTACATCACTTGCATATCCTGTATCAGGATCTTCATCTGCTGTTACTGTAGCTGTATTTGCTATAGCTTCAAATCCTGCAGTTCCAACTAATACACTTATAATAAGTGTTTCAGTAGCTCCTACTGGTAAACTAGCTATATCCCATGTTATAGGAGATGTAGAGCTTACTGTACCTAAACTACCACCATTATCACTTACATATGTAAGAGATGGATTTAAAGTATCTATAACTTGTACATTAGTTAAAGGTATTGTACCTTCATTTCTAACTATAAGTGTTATTTGTATTGTATCACCTTCTTCTACTATACTTTGAGAGAAATCTTTTTCAATTCCTACCATTCCTTCTACATCATGTAAAAAGAACTCTTCTGCAGTACCTTGAGATACTCCATCACAAAACATTTCATATACAAAAGACTGTGTACCATCTAAAGGTAAAGTACAATCAGTTGGTTTAACCATATATGCACCATTACCCATATCTACTACAATTATATCTGGGTTGACAGTTACTAGTTCATAAGTAGTTATACCAAAAGTACATTCTGCATCTGGACCAGTTTGTGTTACATTTATTGGTGTCCAATCACAACTAAGTTCATGTACTCCGTTAAATGGTTGTCCTGTTCCTGTACTACAATCTCTAAAACAAAAAGTGGATACTACTCCATCTTGTGTAATAGTAGCTGTTGTTGTACCTGTAGATGGGTCTGTAACATATGTAATATCAGATGCTGGGACAGTTATAGTTCCTGATTCTTCATTTCCATTACTATCTGTATGTGTTATTGTATATATAGTATCTCCATTTACTATTGTAGTATTTGTTATTTCAAATCCTCCATCAGAAACAGGTACTGTAACATCTATAACTCCATCTGTAACTGTTACAGTGGCTGAATCATCAGATGATTGAGCATCATATATAAGTTGATAATCTGTTACTGTAGTACCATTTGTAATAGTTAAAATACCTGTACTAGGATCATAACTAGGACAGCAATCATCAAAGTTAAAAGTATCTCCAACTTTAATTTCTGTACCGTTAATAGTAAATAATGTACATTGTCCATCTGAAATAAGTTTACATACATCTATATCAGTAGAACTAGGTGTTCCATCTGGTGCTGTAAATTCAAATGTAAAAGTACCATCAGCATTATCTGTGATAGCACTATCAGTATTTATACATGCTAGTATATCAGCACAAGTTTTAAAAGGTACTACTAATGAAATAGGATCTGCTTCAGATCCGTCTCCTGTAATATCTCCACCTACATTAATACAAGCATGAATATCTGAACATTCTATTGGTGTTACTGATTCTGAAGGTATTTCTACAGCTCCAGAAGTTAATGCTTCTTGTAATAAATCTACAAAATTAACAGTAGATTCATTCTGTATACCTGATAATGTGTTTGTACCCACACAAGGTTTACATCCTATTTTAGTTGTTTTTTTACCTGTCTTTAGATAAACATTAGTACAATTACATGTTGACATATTATTTTGTTTTTGTAAAAGAATTATAAATATCTTTTACTAATTTACAAAGTGATGTATAGTCTTTTTCACATCCTTTACATTTACCTTTGTTTTCTTTAATTAAATCTTTACATTCAATCCATAAATCTTTTTCAAAACAACCTTTACAAACACAATATTCATTATATTTGTTTAAAGGAAGGATAGAAGGATCTAATCCACATTCTTCAATAGCTATACAAGCTATAAATGCTCTTAGGTCAAAGTTATCTAAACCAAACAGTTTATTTGGCTTATCTGCAAATTTATTAGTTCTAATATAATAATAAGAACATTCTCCACAAGGAGTACATTCTGGGTCACACATTAAAGACCTTACATATGCTGAAAAATTAAAAAATCCATCTTGAATTATACAATCCTCACATGAACTTTTCTCTACAAAGAGATTTCTATCTAAATACCTTAATTGTTTTTTACTCATTTTATAAAATTAAAATATACCCTCCAGCTTTTACACCAGAGGGTATTATTATTTTTTTTAACTACAAGGCGGGATCGCTGCAGCAGCAAAAAGCTCTGAAGGACCACTGTTATAATTAGTATCGTTAAAGTCTATACCGTTATTAAACATACAGTCAGCTTCTTTTAACCATGTCAATAAGACAGTAGCTAAATCAGCTTGTAAGTCTGCAGCAGGAGCACTAGGATCACATACTGGACAGCACATTACTTCTGTAGTAGGTACTAAATCTACTCTATCACAATATGGTTGACATATATTAGTAATAGCATTAGCAGATACAGTTGCAACATCTACACATTCATATCCACAACATGTGAGGATAATAGCCTGTTTAGAAGTTTGTTCTTGTAAAGTAATACCATTTTCTTCTGCATCATAATAGTCAATTATAATAGAAGTATAATTCTTGTTAGAATCAATATACTTTACACCTTCTGAAAGACTAAGACTACCTCTGTCAGAATTTACATACATTGTATGTATGTTTCTCTGCCATCTACGGTCATTCTGAATCATCCAGTTTCTACCATGTCCAACTCCTTCATCTGGAGCACAACATGCAATATATGCACCTGGCTCTGTTCTGAACCCAGCTTGTAGGTTACCAGAAATAGAAGGTAATGTTTGTGGAACAGTATCAATACCTCTAGAAGGTTTTTCTTCTAAAGCTACTATAATAAATGCATCTACATTAGGTGCTGTACCCGCTGTTGATAAATCTATTTTTTCAATAGTTGAAGCTGCTGTAATAGGAGCAACTGCAGTACCACCTGCTGCTGAGTCCATTTTAGCAATGACACAAGCCAAACTTCTAACTAAAGGTAAATCTGCTACTATTCTAGAAGTAACAGGTCCTGGAGGTGTACATCCTGGTTCACAGAATTTAACATCATCACATTGGAATTCAATCTCAGTACCACATGTAACAGAACCTAATTCAACCCCTGCTCCACCTGCAGTATTGATTGCAAATGCAACAACACCAGCACTTCCAAAAGAAGAACCCATAGCATTAACTGCTAAACTTGATTGTTTATTAAAGTCAAATAGTATATTCTGTAGCAAATGATCTTTAGGATCAACTGTACCTAATGCAGAATAACAAGGAGTTTCAAAACTACCATGTACATTCTTACCATTATATCCATATTCTTTTAACAATCTTGCTGAATTTAAAGCTCCAAAAAATCTATACTCAGTATCATCACATGGTTCAGGAAGATCTGTAGCTGCCCAGCTAGAAAGCTTTTTAGGTCTACACTTCTGAACTGTTACTGACCTTACATTATCTCTATAGATAATACCAGTCTCAACATATGCTTTATCTCCAATTTCCCAAGGATCTGCTAATGCAGTATTAGAGGATGCTGGAGTACCTTGAAGGATTTTTATTGCTCTTACTTCTTTAGGAGTCTCACCACCTGAGAGGAAAGTACCAAAAGGTACTGTACCATTATAATCCCATGATAAAACACCAAGTTGACCATCTGCAATACCTAAACTAGTAGTATTATCTACAAGGGGGTCACCTTTTACAAAACCTTGATCTGTACCATCTGGGCAATAAGCTACCAGAATTTGTTCCATATCAAGTTGATTTTCACGTTTAAATCTACTCATTTTTTAAACTGTTTTTATTATACGTTGTTCACGTATGTTAAGTTGGTTTGCATCATTTAAATTATCTGAAGCTAATGCAACCATAATGTCTACCAAAGTATCTAAATAACACTCTGATAAGTCTGTTTTAATAGGGTCTGATTCTTTACTAGGGGCTTCTTCTCCACATAAAAAATCTAAAGTATCATATCCTCCTGAAAAAATCTTATCAGGTGCTTTAAGATACTCTATTTGTATTGTATCAATAGTAAACTCTTCATTTGTATATAAATACAATGAAGAGCCACTATCTTTTGAACTTTTTGCTATTTTAGAAGGTATTCTTTTCCATGCTCTAGAAGGTTTTTGATATTCATCATTTAACAATATATTTAAATCATCATGTTGTTTAGGTGTAATATTTATAATACCACAATCTGTGCTAACAAATGTTCTAACTAAATGTTTATATGTATATTTTAAATCTCCAAAAGAAAACTCATATACACCATTAGGATGTTTTATTAGTTCTTTAGGACCTTCTACTTCTGCAGGTATTACAAAGTCAGATAACATATCCATTCTTTGTTGGGTTACTTCAAAACCCATTCTTATTGCTTTAGAGTTGTTTCCAGAGTAAAACATTTCAACATAATAAAACAAAGCACTGTTAGCTAAATCATCTATAAAAGCTGGAGGAAAGTCCTGCTTATGATTGGAATCAAGCTTGTTATACTTAAATTTAAACTGTTGATGTATTTTCTTTGGATTTATCATTACTCTTCAAACCAAATACCTTTGGATTTTACTTCTTCTAAAAGTTTTAAATACCAGTTAGTTTCCTTACCAGTTTTCTTTTCTTCCTTCATTAGGAAGTTTACTAATTTATTTTCATCTGTAAATTTACCAACATTCTTTTTGTCAGCGTTAGTATGCCAAACAATATAACCATCACTTGCACTAAATACATGTGTGTTAAATGCTTGTTGTACTAAATATTTTACATGAAACTTATCTAATCCCTCTACAGTAGTCCTAAGACCTGTTAAATCAAGGAAGTACTCTACGTTCTTCATTTGATATGGATTATTATCTAAGATAAATGCAGATAAAGCATTCTTTGCTTTTTCATCTGAAACATCTCCAGATACTACAACACTTCCATTTGGTTCTTTAAGTAAAATAGCTGTCATATATCTATCATATGCAGTATCTTCTACTTTAAGCTTATATAGGTAATGTGTAGCTTTTTCAATAAGCTCTCTTTTCTGATTACTTCTCATTTCAGCTTCATTCTCTTCTGAAATATAGAAACTATGAGTAGCTGAGTTAACCTCATTTAAACTATTGGCGATCTTAGGGTGTTTTTTAATTAGCTCAATTGCTAATCTACCTCTAGGAGTCTCAGTAGTAAATCTATTAGGTCTTGGGTAAAGTATTACTTTAAACCTTTCTAAAAATGATGGTTCTGAATCCCATTGTGCAGTTTTCCAACCTTTAACAAAAACATTTCCTGCTTTTGATTCTGAATTGTAAAAACCTGGTTCAGTAGATGCTTGAATTTCTAGTAAAGTTTGCTTTTTAATCTTGCTTTGCTTTACCAAATTTTCAAGGTAATCTACCCAATTCTTTCCAAGTGAATATTCACTAAGAATATCATTAGGATCTGAATCTTTAAATGGGTTTATAATTAAATCTTCTAATCCTGTCTCTAACTTATTAGTAACTGGATTAAATTGAAAAGGTAATTCATGAGGTATATTATCCTCAGATACTTTATTCATATTTCCTCTAAGTGAAGGTTTAACCTGTCCTGTAGTAGAATCTAAATAAAGGTATTTTTGCTTGTGTCTTCCTTGTGCTGAATCTCTTGGCACTGGATTAACAAATAATATAGTAAAATCTTGGTTTTTCATTCCGTTTAACTTTTTCTTGGTTAATAATTAAGGGGTTCCTTCTACGTTGTCACCCCAAACCAATCTAGTATATATCTCACCAAATATATAAACAGCATCTAAGGTAGCGAAACTTTAGGCTGCAAATGTATATATTTTCTTTTTAAATAAAGAGAACTATCATCATAAAGAAAATTTTGAATATCTGCTATATCTTGTTTTGCACCATAATGTAAAACAAAACAATTTTCATTTTTCACATAAAGCTTTTTTACTTTTAAATCTAACTTATCTCTAAGAATAGATTCTAATGATGTTAAAAACTGTTTTGAACCACTGCAGAAACCAAGTATAGTTTTTTGTCCTTTAGATAACCACCCATCTCCGTCAAAATAACCTCTGATAAAATCAGAAACTAAATGATCTGGTAGATTTGGGAATTGTATAGTTTTAGTTTTTCTAGGTGTTACGCCATATTTAGCTAAATCTTTACAAAGTTTTTCAGAAGTAATTCTAAGAGACTTAAATTCAAAATCTTTTTGTATTTGCTTATGGAAACCTTTATGAGTCCCAATAGGACCTGTATAATTCAATTCTTTTTTAAAACTCTCTAATACAGAGACATCTTTAGAAGAAAGATTTATACAAACTCTATTATTATCAGTAATATAACCGTCTGCAAACATAAATCCCAGAAAATAAGCACTATTATTATTTAACACTTCAAAATAATTATGGTTACATGTATATTTTGTCTGAAATCCTTTTTTCTTTATTTCAATATTATTATGTACAAGAAGCTTTCTTATTGTACGTTTCCCTTTTTTAAATTCTTTAGCAAGAGATGTTAAAGTTTCTCCTGCTAAATACTTTTCACATATAAGTTTATTCAACTCCATATGGATTAAGCAGCTATTCGGTAGGGATTAAACTCAATACGTCCAACTCTACTTACATCCCATACACAAAGTCCTGCAGAAGTAGCTCTATAAATTCCCAACTCTTTGTTGTTAGAGAATGCATTAGAACCATCTTTAATTGCACCAGTTTCAAAGTCATAGACATTTGATACAGTGTAATACTCTTCTACTCCGTCTTCATATACACAAGTAATATTCTCTGTTGATGCTCCAGCAGCTTTCTGATCTGTAGCTCCAAAATCAAAGATATCCATTGCAAAAGATTCTAGAGTTCTGTTA
>Ga0114957_1002413_pt1 | contig 17962 bp, 13 predicted proteins | sample BantaG_FD_87175 | JGI IMG/M metagenome (GOLD analysis project Ga0114957, IMG submission 87175) | Marine algal microbial communities from Bantry Bay, Ireland - BantryBay_4 metaG | ecosystem: Host-associated > Algae > Red algae > Unclassified | place: Bantry Bay, Ireland | collected 2014-11-21 | reverse complement strand
CTTAAGAGTATCCTTCGTGCTTTCGTAATAAAAGTACCGTCGAGTGAAAAACTCCATGTCCTTCGTCCCTTCGTGGTGAAAAACTACGTTAGAAGGCAAACAATCGCTACTCCCGAGCCACCAACACCTTCTCCGAAAAGACCTCCTTCCCAATCTGCACCGATAGAAAATACAAACCAGCCTTTTTCAAATTAAAATGATTTCGCCAAGCCAACTCATTATCAATTAGTTGCGACCGAAAAACAATTTCTCCCCGACTATTAAATAACGTCACCAGCATCTTAGAATTATTCGGATTAGCCACTGTTATTTCCAGATCACCAGGTGATGGATTCGGTATGACCTGTATCGCGACATCCAAAGCTTCGCCCTTCACATTCACAATGTTAGAAAATTCAAATTTGCCATCATAGTCGATTTGCTTTAAGCGGTAATAGTTGTCAGCGACGTAAGGGGATCGATCTGTGAATTCGTAATTTTGTAAAACTTCTGTTGTTCCTCTACCGTCCATCCAACCGATGATCTCCCAATCACTCCCATCCGTTGATTTATGAATTTCGAAACCAGCATTGTTTTCTTCTGAGGCGGTTTGCCAATCTAGTTGGATAGCATATTCCATTTTCTGAGCGGTAAAAGAAATCAGCTCTACCGGCAACGCACTACAAGCTGTTTCCACACCGCCAATTGAATTACAATCAATGGCGTTAGTACCAATAGTAGCACTTTGGTTGAGGTCAAGGTAGCCACAGACACTTACAATCGCACAATTTGAAAGCGCATTGTTATTTTGTATTCGCAAATCAGCAATTCCTGCCGGATCAATATTACCAAGTCCGTGCAAGGTGGTGAGTGCATCGTTGTCATCGATAACTAAATCGCCGTCAACTTCTGTTAAATTACTCAAGGCTGAAAGACTAGTGAGTTGTGGATTATTTAGAATGTCAATTCCGCCGTAGACCAATTTTAACAAATCCAATCCATCTAGAGAGGACAGAGCAGTATTTCCGTCAAGGGAAAAATCACCCGCAATAGCCACTAGACTATCGAGGCCAGTTAAAGCTGTTGGTGTTATGTTGTCTTTGATTTGAAAATTGCCGATGATGGAGCTGACATTTGCTAAACTATCAAAATTGGTAATGTCGCCAGGAACTGCTTCTTTAATGATTACATCGCCGTAGATTCTTCTACAAGTTGGATGGTCTATTGCAAAACTATCGATCTGAGATTGACGAGTAAATGTATATCCAGTGTTGGTGCACACCTCATTACAAAAAGAAACCACATCTGCTTCTAAATTACAGCCGCAACCATTTGTATCAACTTCCCGAGTACCTCCACTTCCCAGGTAACTGCAAATACTGGCCACTTCACAAACCATTAATCGGGCATTACCTGTAATTTCCAAATCATTAATAGTAATCGGATCAATTTGTTCCAGACCTCTCAAACTAATCAATCTTGCATTGTCTTTTACATCGAGAAAACCATTTATTCCTGTAAGATTTGACAAATCAGTCAAGCCTTCCAAGCTGTCATTATTATTGATTCGCAAAAAACCATTTACAGAAGTGAGACTACTCAAACCAGATAAATCCTGAAGCGCCGCATTGTCATTGAAGCTTAAATAACTTCCTGAACTGGTCAGATTGGTGAATCCTGAAATAGTCTGCAAAGAAAGGTTTCCATTTATTAAAAAATGAGAGCCAAGGCCAGTCAGGTTATTAAATCCGGCCAGGTCAGTAATCGCATCATTATTAAACAACTGAAAAAACCCTCCAATGGAAGTAAGGCTTTCCAGAGCTGCTGTGCTTGCCAGCATTGGGTTTATAAAAAAAGAGCAATTCCCTCCTACTGTCGTCAGGTTCTCCAAGCCACTTAGGTTTGTCAAAACTGGATTTAAGTTAAAAGACAAGTTGCCTTGAATAACTTCCAGCTGAGCCAGACCACTCAAATCCGAAATATCGGAACCATTAATCGTCAGGTTAAATGCGATAGTGGTGCAGTCGGGATAGTCCGTCGCAAAATTATCAATAGCCGCCTGAGAATTTAGGGTAAGATGGCCGGAAGGGCAAGTTTGTGTGAAACTAAACGTAACACAGCAAACCATTACCAACAGAGTTAGGTAAAGTTTGTACATAGTAAACGGTTTTTGGTGCTACTCAAAAGAGTAACTTAGTACACAGTGTACTTAGATTGTATTTGGTATAATTAAAACGGCCTGCAACAGCGATATGCGGCGGTTGCGAACATTTTTTCATTAAACTCTACAGGTGGAATATAACTTCCTCTACGCTTGTTCTCAACAGGAAGTGGGGTGGAAATCTTTTGCTTTAAGCTAAAAGACCACGCAATACTAAGGAATATATTTGGAATGTCCTTTTTATTTTAGTTAAATAAAGGTGAAAGGGATGAGGTTTCTTTTAATCCCACAAATCCTAATTCTGACAGTGGTGTATTGAAGTGGCTGGGAATGCTTTTTTCTGAAGATCAACTTTCAAATAACCAAAACTGTTTTAATTTAACAAGTGGTTATACGCCAACGTTTATTGAAACAGAAGTAATTTTAGAGATTCCAAATGCTTTTACGCCAGATGCCGATGGAATGTCCGGATTTTGAGGAAGAGGAATGGAAGGGTGAGATTATTTTGATCCGGTAGATCCTTGCGTGGCCCGCTAAGGTTGATGGGACACGGATTTAACTGATTGAACAGATGCGGACGGATTTTTTTTTCATATGAGGTGGTGAGCCTTCTAACGTAATTTATGGAAAATATTCAGAGCGCATTAAAACAAAGAAATCCGTGGAAATCCGTTCAATCGTCGGCCGCCATAGGGCTGTGGCCAAACGCTTTCGCCGAGTCCTTCGCCATAGACTTCGGCCGCACGCTGTCGCTGAAGCTTTAGCGTAAGAGACCGGAGAAAGCTTCAGCGTAGGAGCACGGAGGCCGTCAAATCCGTGTCCCATCACGATAAAAGGAAAAACTATCCATTCAACTTAGCAAATAAATTCAAAACAGACTCCAAGCCCATCTCCTCCATCCATGCAATATTGCGGTCAGGAATTTCGGCCGTGTCGGGGTGGGCGGCGATGGCAGATTCGAGTTCATCGGCGCGAAGGATATGGACAATAGGGAAAGGGGATCGATTGGTGTAATTAGAGACATCATCAGGGGTGGTGCCAGCGAATTGATAGTTGGGGTGAAAACTGGCTAGTTGGAAATTTTCAAGTTCGCCCTGATCGTCTAACAAGGTTTCTGCGAGGCCAAAAAAATCGAGATAATTTTGAAAGTTAGTTAGTTGAGATGGAAAGATAATTAATGTGGTGGCGATGATGGAAGCTTCGCTATTTTTTATAGTTTCTACTTCATTCCAAAATGCAGCTAATTGCTGCTCCTGCCCTACTGCTTCACATACTACATATCGGATTTGATTGTTGATGAAAGGTAAATTGGCGAAGGGACATAAGCCGAGGTCAATGACTATTTGTTTTAGCCATTTTTGGGTTGACTTGATGTGATTGTTGTTTTCACTCATTTGCTGACTGTTATCAATTTGAAAAGAAATAATATAAACAGTCTACTACTGCTTCCCTTTAGTCTTAGAAGCTTTGATCGAGTCCATTCTTGCCTGGTTCTGAGAACCGTGATTGATTACTTTATCTTCTTTTGTAAGTTCTTCGTTTGTTGTACCCGCGGACTTATTTGTGTTGCAGGCTCCCAAAAGAAAAAAAACCAAACTACTGGCGAATAATAATTTTTTCATTTTGTAAAATGTTTTGTTTGATGTCCTGAATAATTAAAAAGTAAGTACCGGGAGCCAATGCACTTTTGTTGAAAGATAGCACATTCTTACCAGCCTTTACTCGTCCGTTCAATAGGGTTTTGATTTTCGTACCTTTTGCATCAACAATATATATATCCAAAACTGTTTTTTGCAGCAAAGCAAATTCTAAACTAAATTCCTCCTGAACAGGATTTGGGAACACTTTTAAATCTGCCATTAAATCAACTTGTTCATCCACGCCAACCGGTTCTCCAACATTGATGTAATTAAACTTCGTTTCCTGGTCGGTTCCAAAATCGTTTACCACAATTAAACCAACCGCATAAATGCCCGGATTCTCATAGACAACAACTGGGTTTATCTCATTGGAGGTAGCGGGATTTCCGCTACCAAAAGTCCAGGCATAAGCGCTGGCATTAAAGGATTGGTTTTCAAAAGTCACGGTCAAAGGCGCGGTACCAACCGTTACATCAGCAGTAAAATCTGCCTGAGGAAATGAAGAAGCGGTGATGTAATCATTCTTAAAAATGGTATCCATTCCAAAATCATTCCCTACAACTAATTGTGCATCATAAATCCCAGGATCTGCATAAGTTACATTAGGGCTGGCATCTGTTGAAGTGGCAGGATTCCCGCCTTCAAAGGTCCATTGGTAGGTATCAACTCCGTTGGTTGAAAGGTCGTTGAAAATAGTTGCAAGTGGAGCTTCTCCAAATTTTGGGCTCGCCTCAAACTCGGCAAGAGGTGGCAATCCATTTGGCTGATCACTTATTTCAAAAATCCAGTTTCCATAATCATTGCCTTGCCCATAACAACCAACAAACCAGGCACTGGGATAAGGAGAATTATGTCTGCGACCGCCTCCGCTGTAATCGCCCCAACGCTGGCTATTACCTGCAGCGGTAGTGATTGGCGTCTCCCCCGCTTTAATCAAGACAGGTGCTGAAAATGTCATATTCCCATCCACATTCACTGCTCCCATCTGAGGATAAATGGTAGCGCCCGATTTTAAAAAGCAAATCATTGCGTCGTTAGAAGTTTCGTCTAAACTATAAGGAGCCACCGAAGGAAAACCCAGGTCAAAATTAGTTTCACTATAATTAGCCCAGGTGTTGGTCATTGTAGCAACATCCAGTCTGTTGTAGCGAATGCCTGCGTAACCTAAAGATACATCTAATGAAAAAACATAATGCACAAACCCATTTGCGTAGTAGGCATTGCGAATCCGGTTACCTCCGGTTTGTACCGTGGAATTTGATCCCAATTGCAAGGCATCACCAGCAGGATCGTAAAAGCCTGTACTTACTGAATAGACATTGATAACCTGATTCGCATTTACGGAATCTGTCACTTCGTATAAAGACATCTGATTGCCAGCAAAATTATTGCTCACCATAAAAATTCCGGGGCCGTATTCTCCATCATATCCAAAGGAAGCAGGCACTAAAGTAAAAGCGCTATAACCAGTGCCTGAAGAAACATTATTAAAATATTCCCATTCAATATCACCACCTGTATAGCCACTTTCTTTTTTGATTTGCATCAAAACGGTTTGGTCAAAATTACTATTGTTCGTAAATAAGTTTCCAGTTATAAAAAGGTCATGTGCAGAAATGGCTATATTTGGAAAATCAAACCAGTTACCATCTAAAAAAGCTCCATCAAAAGTATAAAAGTTCCATCCGTCCATTGGATTTTCGGAAACGGAAAAACCTACAACTACTTTTGAAGTAGCTGATGTATTTCCATTGAGAACAACCATAATAAATTTATCTTCTACCGGATCGTATAAAACTTTTGGATCAAATAAAAAAGTTGATACGCCTAAACCAGCCAGTAAATTTTCATAGGGTATATCCGGCCCCAATGCTGTGCCATCAGCATTAAAATAACGCACCGCTGAGTTGATCACAGAAACGATGTATCCGTTATCCGAAATGGCCATATTATTATCCGGAGGAGACCAGCCATCAAAGCTATTGGCTTCAAACGATGACAACACAACAGGCGTTACGGCCGTTACTGTTTCCGTTTCAGATGAAGAAGTTGACGAAGTATTGAGGGTACCATTGGCCATCTCATAAGCTATTTTGGCAGCGGTTTTATTTGCTTTTAGGGCTTGCATTTCATCTTCCATATCCACAGTGTGGGTGTGGCCTCCGCGCTGACTGAGTTTTACATTCCAGGTTGACCCTTCTATTTCAGCCGGGTTAACAAATGCCGTGGGCGATAAAGTAGGTCCTGCTGTTGGATAAATGGTATACTTAATTTGATCCGCTGGTAATTCAGGTTGAAGCACCTGAGCCATAGAATAGATTGGAAAAAATAGGCCCAGCATTAGCATCTGCTTTAAAAATAACTGCATGAGATTCAAGTTTTGATTTTGATCCGAAAGGTTGCGAAGTTACGAATTACCAGGTATTGATGCTATTTTTTGGAAACAGTAATTTAGAAGTGACAACTGGGAGACGTGGGGGGAGGTGGGAAGTGGGAAGCCGGAAGCTCCTTCTGATTCGGAGCCGCGATCGCTAAAAGCTCCTAACTCACCACTGCCCGCTTCCAACTTTCACCACTTTTCCATACCTTTATAGAAAATAAACTCAAGCCATGATCAATATTTTCGAAATAAAAGCTCGTTCCGGTAATCAGGAAAAAATACGGGATATCTTATTATTAAAACATGCCATCTTCAAGGGCACTGATCATCAGATAGATACCTATTTTCGAGTGAATCGTGGCCGTCTTAAATTGAGAGAAGGTCAGATTGAGAATCACCTCATCCATTATCACCGGGAGAACAAGAAGGGGCCAAAACTCTCCAATGTTTCACTTTACCGCTCAGATCCAGAATCAAATCTAAAGGAAGTATTAACTAAAGCAATGGGCGTATTGGTAGTGGTGGATAAACAGCGGGAAATTTACTTTATAGATAATGTAAAATTTCATATTGATGTTGTACAAGAGTTGGGGACATTTATTGAGATAGAAGCGATTGATGAAACTGGTATTCGTGGAAACGACGAATTATTAAAGCAATGTGAGTTTTACCTCGAACTTTTTGGAATTAACAAGCATGAACTGGTTTCTGTTTCTTATAGTGATTTGCTTTTGCAGAAGGTTAATTGAAAATATAAAGAAAGTATGAGGTATGAGGTATAAAGTATTAGCGCGTTAGACGTGAATTTGGGGACTTGGCTTTAGCTTCGCTCAATCTGCGTCACTTAATTTTCTTTGCTTATTTTGTGTAATATGAGATTTGACTAGGCTGTGCTTTCACTATCTCCTTGGCCAAGACTACGGCGACTAAGAAAGCTACGGACACATTTTTCTAACTCGCTTGTGTATTGTGCTCGCCCAGGTTATTTACTCGGGCTCCAAAGTCTTTTTGCTTCGCGATAAAGCTTTCCGGTCCCTCATACTTTATACTTTATACTTTATACCTCATACTTTATACCTCATACTTTATACCTTAATATGCCACGTCCAACCCTACACATAAAGACAAAAAAAAGTGATTATTTGCTAGAGGCCATTTCTGCGCTGGCGGTTATTATTTTGGTGGCACTGCCATTTATTTATTACAATCAATTGCCAGATGAAATTCCAACGCACTTTAATGTAAAAGGCGAGCCGGATGACTTTGGCAGTAAAGCATTGATCTGGATTTTTCCGTTGATTGGTTTGATATTGTATGTGGCTATGACCTTACTTTCGCGGTTTCCGCATAAGTTAAATTATCCGGTAGAGATCACGGAAGAAAATGCTTGTTATCAGTATAAAAATGCGATTAAATTAACGCGCACGGTAAAGCTCTTTGTTGTTTTGGTCATTCTTTTTATTACTTATAAATCCATCGCTTTTGGTCTTGAAAAATCAGATGGACTGGGTGTTTACTTCTTGCCGTTTTTTCTACTTTTGATATTTGGGACTTTGGCTGTTTATGTAATTAATGCGATTCGGAATAAGCGGGTGGATGATCATTTGAGGTGAGGAGTCGGGAGGTGGCAATAGCGTGATAGCTGTCAGGTGATTCTATAAGTAACGAGGACCTTAAAAATGACTATAAAATTTTCATCTAACAAACAAGACAATCAAACAATATTATTCACAAAAACATAACATACACGCTACCTTGTAGTAATTAGCTTTTTTAAATACCAACTTACAAATGATAAATACCATCATCTTCGACCTCGGAGGCGTGCTAATCGACTGGAGCCCCGACTACGTTTTCAAAACCATTTTTGACGACGAAAAAGAAAAGCAATATTTTTTCGACAATGTATGCACACCACACTGGAATGAGTTGCAGGACGGTGGTCGTTCCATCGCTGAAGCTAATGAAACGCTGATCAAACAATTCCCACAGTATAAAGAACAAATCCTTGCCTTCTACGGAAGATGGGCAGAGATGCTGGGTGGCCCGATTGAGGGAACGGTGGAGATACTAAAGGAGTTAGTTGCCAACAAAAACCTTCGGGTACTTGCACTTACCAACTGGTCTGCTGAAACGTTTCCGATTGCACTGGAACGCTATGATTTTCTGCATACCTTTGAAGGGATACTTGTTTCTGGTGTGGAGAAATTAAAGAAACCTGATCCTGTTTTTTACCAACTTATGCTGGATCGTTATAACATTGAGGGTGCATCTGCTCTTTTCATTGATGATAATCAACGGAATGTGGATGCTGCTAATGAGTTTGGCTTGCCTGCTGTTTTGTTTGAGTCGCCGGAGAAGTTGCGGGTGGATTTGAGTGGGCTTGGGGTGCTATAAGTGGCCTTCTATCGGGAATGGGACACGGATTTGACGGCCTCCGCCGGCCAAAGCAGTGTCCCATCCCCGTTAGCAGGAAAAACCGACACCCGACTCCTGACACCCCACCCCTACTTCAACAAAGTAACATTACCCTTCTTAAAGAATTCCTGGCCGCCAAAGCACCGCACTTCCAAATAATATCCAAAAACGTCAGGTGGTAACTCCTTCCCATCGTAGGTTCCATTCCAAACATCATCAACTGAATTGGCTTCAAAAACCTTTTGACCCCAACGGTTGTAAATGACCCAATATACTTCGTCGATGCCTTCGCCGAAAACTTTGAGGATATCGTTTTCGCCATCACCATTTGGAGTAAAAGCATTGGGGAAGAAAATAAATGGATCATCGCAGATCGGAACCAAAACGACGACACGAATGGTGGCTAAGTTGGTACAACCGTCACTGTTTTGGATGGAAACGGTATACTCTGTCGTCTCTGTTGGTGTGGCAATTGGGTTAGGTATCGTTGGGTCATCAAGGGTGGTCGTTGGAAACCATTGATAGGTGTAGCTGGAGTTATCGGTCATGGCGTCAAGTTGGGAGGACTGGCCGATTAGAATGGTATCCGGATCAGCTAATGCAGTAAGCGGTGGTACAAAATTGAACACATCTACCTGTGATTCCAATGTAGTAGAACAACCGTATTGGTTGCTTACAACGGTGGAATACAAAACACTCATATCCGGACTTACTGTTGGAAAACCGGTGGTACCTCCTTCAATAATTTCAGCAGAGGGAGCCCAATTAAACGTCAGATCCTGATCGGGATTAGGGTTCTGCACTTCAATCATAATCGTGTCGCCAATGCAAACCGTATAATCCGGAACATCTGCATCTATCTCATAACCAAAAACGGTTACACTGCTCTGCATAGAACAACCAAAGTCATCCACCACTTGTACATAATAGGTCGTGGGCTGACCGGGTGTAACCAACACATCCTGATCTTCGCTGAGTACCACACTAAAATCCGAAAACTCTGACCAGGTAAAGGTGGCAGCTTGCATACTCTCCGCTGAGATAATAATATCACTGGCACAAATCATCGTATCATTTGAAACCGCTAAGTCTATAATTGGCGGTACTTCCACTGTTATATCATGCATTACCTGACAGGTATCTGCTGAAAAGTCTGAGACCGTAACGGAGTAAGTTGTTGTCACTTCCGGATTCGCCATTGGATTGGGATCAGAAGGATTATTCAATCCGGTGGCGGGTGACCATTGATAGTCGTAGCTGGCATTTCCGCCGGGATTTAATGGTGTTTGTTCACCAAAACAAGAAAGCAGGGTGTCTTGCAACATCACATTAATCAGGTTAATTGGAATCGTTTGCACGAAAGTGTCCTCACAACCATCATCTGAAATGATTGTCAAGGTAACTTCTAACAATTGGCTTTCATTGACCACAATCGTTGGGTTTTGCAAATCAGAAGAATCACCATTGCTGAAATCCCAGTCCCAACTGGTGATCGTACTTTGCAAGTTGGTAGAAACATCTGTAAACGCAATAACAACCGAATCAGAACACGCTTCAAAATTCCATTGAAAATCAACAATGATCAGTGGCTCCTGCACCATGATTATTTGTTCAATTGTATCCGGACAATCTACATCGGCATTTACCGCAAGGGTCACGGTATAATTACCAGGCCCGGGATAAGTATACGCAGGGTTTGCTTCTGTTGAAGTAGCCAATGGATTGGAGGGATCTCCAAAATCCCAAATGAGATATGGGGCATTGACACTTTCATTGGTAAACTGGATGGTGTAACCTCCACATTGCTGACCGCTTACAAAAGCGGCTTGGGAGGTGGTGTCCAACACACCCACTTCAACGGAATCAATTAGGGTACAACCGAATTGGTTTTCCAATTCGACATAAAAATACCAGGTGCCTGGTCCGGGAGGTTGCACAATCGCTGTATCATTCATGCCACCGGAAAGAACATAGGTATTCGGCACCCAATTGTAAGTCAACACATCAATTCCGTCAGTACCCATCACCCAAATTTCTGCCATTTCGCCATCGCAAATAATATTGACTTCCTCTGTTTCTACATTTACACCATTTCCAATGATGGTAATGCTATCGATTTTTGGACAATTAAAACTATCTCGAATCATCACGTAATAAGTTGTTTCGCCAATAGGCGTAACTACCGTAGAAGCCATGTTGGAAATAATGTCGTTGATCTCCGGGTCTGTCGCCCAAAAGTAATCCACGCCCTGTTCACTAAATGCGGATAGTTCAAAATCAGGTGAGCAAATCGTGGTGTCATTCGCCACATCAATCACAATGGGTGGTGGAAGAATGACAGTAATCGCTCGATTTAATTCACATAAACTATCGGCATCGGTAATATAAACTTCGTAGGTGGTCGTCTCCGTTGGAGTTGCCCAGGGGTTTCCCGTAAAGGGATCACTCAGTGTTCCTCCCGGCGTCCATTCGTAAGAATAAGTTGGATTGGGATCTGGATTTAGCTGCAGCGAATCCCCAATACAAATGGAGACCGTATCTGCGAAAAGCATTTCATCCAGCAAGTCAACAAGAAAGGATTGTTCAATGGTATCCTGACAAAGATTGTCTGAGGTAACGATCAATTGCAAGGTGACATCTTGCGTTTCAAAAACGCTGAAAACAGGGTTCTGCTCCGTAGAGGTGCCGATGATGTCGCCATTCTGATCCAGCAATTGCCAAACCCAGCCACCTGGATTGGAGATGGTATCAATGGACAGATCAGTTGCCTGAACGACCAAACTATCAGAGCATTCTACAAATTCAAAATTGAAATCTGCTACCAAAGATTCGTATTGCAGATATATCGGATTAAAAGAAGTATCGACGCAGGGGTTACCGGGTTCTGCAATCATCATGATGACATAGTTTCCTGTATCGGAATAGGTGTAACAAGGATTGGAACCAATGGAAATCGAATCAGGCCAGGCCGGATCGTTCCAGTACCAGGCGAAGTCGTCGGCGTTTTCACTAAAATTCTCAGGGCAAACCGTCAATGCGTTATCGCATATAACTGCCGGCGCGAAAATGGAAGAAATAGTTTGTCCACAAATCCCAACATTGAATTGAAAATCACGACTTGTTGTCGAAATTAAAACACCATCGCGGTATTCTTCTACACAAATTCCAACAACGTACTGTCCAATTTCATTCGGAACACCAGTCAAAAATCCGGTCTGTTCATCTATTGCTAAAAACTGTCCCGTTCCATCTGGGTTCAACATGTTGGTTTCACTGAAATTCGGAGCCAGCCAAATAACCGGAGAAGGAACGGTCTGTTCATTAGGTTGTGGTTGCGGGTTCACCTGATCTGCTCCGAGCAAAGGGGTGCAAAGTCGATAGACAATAGAATCACCGTCTATATCGGTAGCCGATTGATCAAAATCAATGGGCTCCCCGGCACAAATATAAATAGGCGGCCATTGGGAAAATTTTGCGGAAGAGTTACATTCCAAAAGCGCTATTTCAGAAATGGTCACTCCAAAAGTAGCACCAGAAGCAAGAGGGTCTACTATGTTGACAATAGTTACGTTACGACAACATCGTTGATAAATCAATTCATAACCTCCGATGATGGGAGGCAGTGTAACGACACTGGAATATTGGGTGGTGTGTACACAGACGTCAGGTGGCACGGTCAGACATGGATTTGACAAAATCGGGTCGAGTGTATCATCGAGCATTTCGTCCCAATCGATCAAAAGGTCCTGAAGGAGGTCACCGCTATTGTTATAAATACCAATGGCAGCGGGATCATCGAAATAGGCGTTCGGGTTACCGTTCCAGCAATCGCGAAAGATGGTCAATTCGATTAAATATTCATCATTACCCAAACAGGTGTAGGTCATTTCTCCTCCAACGATATGCGTTGCTTGGGTCATTTCTGGTGAACCAAAAAGAACAAGAAAAATACCTAACAGTTTTATGTAGGTTTTGAGTTTAGCATTCATAAAACGAGGCTTTATTATTTCGTAAGTTAAGTGTAGGGCCAATTAAATTGAAAATGAAAATAAAAGTAAAAAACTACTAACTCATTCATAATGAATGGTATAGCTTATAAAGGTTCTTATTTTTATTTACATTTAATTGGCTACTTAATTCCTTTTCTCTGACTTTTAGATGATTTGATCGAATAGACTTAGTCCTAATATAAAGGAGTTTTAGAACATATTATAAAAGTAGGGAATAATTCAAAGTAAAAGTCAAATTCGTTGCACGGATTTTAGGGTATTTGGGGGAATTTGCTTTCATCGCGGGGAAAATTTGCTTCTACAGTGAAGCTGTAAGCTAGCTATTTTGTGTTTTTGTCCCTGTTTTTTTTCATTGAAGTTGTTTAACATTATTGTATAGACTTTCCAATAGTGGGAAATGCTGCTTGAAATGTTTACTTTTGAATGTCAGAAATTGGGCAAATGGAGGTTTGGTTAGCATGTTGAACTTGCGGGTAGCTAGCTAATTGATGCGTTATAAATTGGATGTTAGATGTTGGATGTTTTTTACGTGCGCTTTGCGCCGTAAAGGATGTTGGTGCTCATCTACCTTAATTTCATAAATAAAGACACTAATCAAAAAAAATAGCATGAAACACATTACCGTACTTACAGGAGCAGGTATTAGCGCCGAAAGCGGGATTTCTACTTTTCGTGACTCGAATGGCTTGTGGGAAAATCACGAAGTCATGGACGTGGCATCTCCGGAGGGCTGGGAGAAAGATCGCAAACTAGTTATTGATTTTTACAATGCGCGTCGTCGGCAATTGAAAGAAGTTTTTCCGAATAAGGGACATAAGGCTTTGGTGGAGCTAGAGAAAAAGTACCAGGTGCACGTGGTCACGCAGAATGTGGACAACTTGCATGAGCTGGCTGGCAGTAGTCATATTGTGCATTTGCATGGGGAGTTGACGAAGGTGCGGAGTACGGTTGATGAGCGTTTGGTTTATGACTGGACGGAGGATTTGAATATTGGTGATTTGTGTGATAAGGGATCGCAGCTTCGTCCGCATATTGTGTGGTTTGGGGAGGCGGTGCCGAAGTTGGAAGAGGCGGCGCGTTTGACGGCGAAGGCGGAGGTGGTGCTTATAATTGGTACGTCGATGAATGTTTATCCGGCGGCTTCGTTGGTGGCTTATGCTAAGCCGGGGGCGAAGATTTTTTATATTGATCCGAATCCGAATATTTCGGCTGAGCTGGCGGGCTTGAGGAATTTGGAGATTGTGAAGGAGGTTGGAAGTGTTGGGGTGCCGAAGGTTGTGGCTGGGTTGATGTTGTAAATGGCAATGGCAATTTTTCTTTTAACGTGTTTTATTGGTGTGTCTACGGTTGTTAATAATTCCGTTTACGTTTGTGAATGTCATAGTGTTAGTTAAGGTAAATAATATTGAATAATGAATCGTTGGATTTTGAATTTTGATTGGTTCTGCTCCTGCAGAAAACGTGGTCGAAGGCAAATTCAAAATTCAACGATTCAGAATTCAGCGATTCAATATTCTAGTAAGGTTTGCTTCTACAGCGGAGCTGTAAACTAATGGCTTATTCTTTTGCGTAAATATATTTTAAGCTGAGTCCGATTCCAAAATTCAAAAGTCTATTTTTAAAAGTTGGTAGAGCAAACTCTTCTGCTCCCATTAGCAATCTATTATTTAATGTAAATTCTTAGCCTCCAAAAGCTTGAATTCCATATTTGGAAAGTGTGTGCGTAAAGTGCGCTTCTACAGTGGAGCTGTAAGCGAACGGTTGGAGAAGAATAGATTTAGGAGGAAGGTCGTCCAAATTAATATGCCTAGTAATATTTCTATTTCGATTAGGGCTAATGGCGTGATTAAAAAAAATACAATAAACAGAATATGAAGTATCGATAGAATTCTATTTGGTCTTTTACCAAAGTAGTATATGACTCCATAACTGAGTGTAAAAATAATTAGGGAAATGACGGAATAGAGATGACACAAGATTTGCAAATTGGGTACGTCCCATCCCCACCCTAACAGACGATTATGATCCCATGCGCCAAGTATCAAGTATTTAGGACATCTGAAAACAAACAGAAGGATCAATAGCATAATCCAAAACATTTTTGGCTTTAATATTTTCTTCATGATAAGTCGTCTAGAATGTCATCTTCTTTTTTAATCCTACTATTCTGATCCACCAATTTCAATACATCCGGAATTCTATATGCTCCCTTCATGTTCTTTATTCTTTCAGCTGATTCGTTTAGGTCAATTCCTAAGCTGGTTACAAATAAGGGCTTTTCACTTTTGCCTCTTTTTACCTTCACCTGGTTTTTAGAATTATTAACAAACGCTCTTTTGGCCACACCAATTACAGGTATGCTTTCTCCAAGCGATTTATATAAATAGCCTCCAAGACCTATTTTACCTGTATCGTCCAGTACGACGTAGCCGTCAATAACTACTATGTCAATTTCTTCTTGCTTGAATAAATCCAACACTTGAAGAATGCAGGGAAGTTCTCTTTTATAAAATTCGCCGGAGATATATGGAGAGCGCGTTTTTACTCTAAGTGTTTCAATTTTAATGATTTCTTCTGATTCCCAATCCTTAATAACAACTGCTGCTGCGTTTGCTTCGTTTTCGTGGTAGTATACGTCGATGACGATTATCATTTTTTAAGCTTGTTTTTTGTCTGTCTTTGGAGTTTGGGAAATTTTTTTATGCGAATCTATTACTGTCTGAATTACCCCAACATCCCATTCCTCCCCATAAAAGGTTGATTATAAAAACGCTTACCTGTGGCTTTGTAAAGTGCATTAGCCAAAGCTCCCATTATAGGAGGTAAGGTTGGCTCTCCTAATCCAGTGGGATCAATGCCATTGTCTACGAAAAAAGTTTCAATTTCCTCGGGGGCATCTTCTCCACGAATCAGCTGATAGGAGTTGAAGTTGGTAGCGTTTGGCACGCCGTCTTTGAAGGTCACGCCTCCGAAAAGTGCATGTCCGATACCATCTACGATCCCACCTTCAATCTGATTCTTAGCTGCTAAGGGATTCACTACAATACCACAATCTACGGCACACCATACTTTTTGTATTTTAGGAGCACCGTCTTTCATCACTATATCTAACACTTGTGCTACGTAAGTGTTGTGGCAATAGTAAGCGGAGACACCCTGGGATACACCAGCCTTTTCTTTGCCCCAGCCCGCTTTTTCTTTTACTAGTTTGAGTACACCAGCATAGCGTGCCGCGTCGTAATCATTATCTTCTCCAACAGGATTCTTAATGGCTTTGTCAAATAACTCCAGGCGAAAATCAATTGGATCTTTTCCGATCGCCTCCGCCACTTCGTCCAAAAATGATTGTTCTGCCCCGGCAATAAAATTAGATTTGGGTGCCCGCCATGCTCCGGTAGAAATATTGGAAGTCACTTCCTGATCTTCCGCCAGATAGTTGGGTACGGCACCTGCTGGAAATCTGTTTGCCCAAACCGGCCCGCCATGAACTCCGGCACCGCTTACATGAAATGCAGTGACTTCATTATTCTCGTCAATGGCTGCGCGATACCTCACCTGATAAGCTGGTCGGTAAGTACCATCTGTCATGTCATCCTCCCGGGTGTAAACCAATTGAACCGGTGCGTTGACTGCTTTGGAAATTAGAGCGGCCTGTATTAAAAAGTTGCCATATAATCTGCGACCAAATCCGCCACCCATTCTGGTCATCATGAGCGATACCTTTTCTGGAGGTAGCCCAAATGTTTTTGATACACCACCGGCCATTAGTTCAGGTGTTTGCGTTGGGCCCACTAGTCTGGCTTCGGTGTCCGTGACATGCGCAAAAAAGTTCATGGGCTCCATGGTGTTATGCGGTAGGAATGGTGCGGTATACGTTTGATCAATCACCTTGGCGGCATTCTTAAAAGCTGCTTCCGGGTCACCATCTTTTCTTTTAGGTTTGTCCGATCTTTTTGCTATTAGAGCAGCCATTTGCTGATCAATACTTTCGGTGTTTTCTGCTTTTGAAGTTGTTTCCCAATTGGCGGTAAGCTTTTTCTTTGCGCTGAATACTTCCCAGGTGCTTTTACCAACAATGGCGATCAGGTCATTCTTTTGAAAAGCGGTGCCTGTAAGATAAGGCAGGTCTTGCAAAGAATCGGTGTTGATCTGAACGACGTCAACGATTCCCGGACTAGCTTTAGCTGCAGCAGCATCAAAAGATGTAAGCTTCATACCAAAAGCAGGTGCGTGAACGATCGAGGCATACAACATGCCTTCTTCTTCATAGTCCAAACCAAACTGAGGTGCGCCCGTTACAATTTTATGTCCATCAACGTTTTTGACGGAAGTCCCTATCATTTTAAAATCCTTGTTGTCCTTCAGTGCTACTTCTTCCGGAACGGGAATGGCCGTAGCAGCGGATGCGAAGATTCCGTAACCAGCAGATTTGCCGGAAGCTTTGTGATGAATCACGCCTTCAGTGGTTGTCAATTCGCCAACAGGCAGCTCCCATTCTTTGGCAGCCGCTTCCAACAACATTCGTCGGGCAGTGGCTCCAGCGGTACGCAGGCTTTTCCAACCTTTACGGATGGACTGGCTTCCTCCGGCAATTTGTCGCTTATATTTTTTATTATCAAAACCTGCTTGCTCTACGACTACATTTTTCCAATCTACATCCAACTCTTCTGCCACGATCATGGGCATTGATGTTTTTACATTTTGTCCAATTTCCGGATTAGGAGACAGGATAGTCACTACCCCATTTTCACCAATTTTTATAAATCCGTTCATATCAAACCAGTTGTCTGGCATCACTAAATCGGCTACTTTTTCCTCCACTTCCGCAGGCGAACATCCCGCCAAAAAACTAAAGCCTAACAATAAGCCACCACCAGCTGCACTTGTTGCTTTGAGAAAAGATCTTCTGTTATAGGTTGTCTTGATAAGTGTCATAATTATATTATTTTGAAAATCGTCTGCAAGGAATGCAGATAAAAAATGGGACTGTTCCGTAAATTGTGTTAATCGTTGAAATAAATTAAAATGAAAATTTAAATTAAAATTAAAATAAAAAGGCCCTTAGTTTGTAGTCCCCACAATTGACTGACAATTAAGAGACTTTTTTATTTTGAGTTAGAAGGGAGCTTTTCATTTTACTTTTCATTTTCATTTTCATTAAAGCATACCTAATGGGATACTCCCAAAAAATTGAAATGTCACCTAATACTAGCTTAAGTCGGCAGCTGTTTTTATGGCTGCTTTGATACGTGTGTAGGTACCACATCTGCAAATATTACCGTTCATGGCTTCGGTGATATCCTCATCCGAAGGCTTGGCATTTTTAGAAAGTAAAGCCGCTGCACTCATGATTTGTCCGGCCTGACAATAGCCG
>Ga0114957_1002412_pt1 | contig 17965 bp, 16 predicted proteins | sample BantaG_FD_87175 | JGI IMG/M metagenome (GOLD analysis project Ga0114957, IMG submission 87175) | Marine algal microbial communities from Bantry Bay, Ireland - BantryBay_4 metaG | ecosystem: Host-associated > Algae > Red algae > Unclassified | place: Bantry Bay, Ireland | collected 2014-11-21 | reverse complement strand
GAGTACGATTTGCCTAGAATAAAGCTGGTATCGGTAGTCTCTAATACAAGCGTATCCCCATCAAAAACGACTCGTTGCTCAAAATCAACATTTTCACCATTATAGAGGATTAGCGAAATCGAATAATCGCGAACAAAATTGGCACCCATAACTGGTATATCAGGAGTTGTTTCAGGATCTAGTGGTTCTTCAGGAACGGAATCTTCAACCGGAATTACCGCTGAATCATCTTTTTGACAGGAACTTACCAAACTACTTAGCACCAAACCAAGTACAAAAAAACAGGAAATCTTTAAAATCTTCTTCATAGCCTACAAATAACTAATTTGTATAGTTTAGTGGTTGACTTTATGCGATAAAGCTTTAACACATATGGAATTTCTAGCCCTAGGCTCAAATTGAAGTTGATAGGAGAAATATCCGCTAGCGAGCCAAACAGTTTTGAAGAAATATTAATTAGTTTTGAAAATAACCGTATCGCATACTATTGCGAGGGCAACACTTTATTATATCATGGGAATTTTTGAATCGAAATCTATCGGACTGGTGCTTTCAGGAGGTGGCGTGAGAGGAATGGCACACATAGGAGTGTTACGGGCGATGCAGGATCATGGCATTGCTGCTAATTTGGTGTCCGGAAGTAGCGTAGGCGCTTTGGTGGCTGCGCTCTATGCAAATGGGCATTCAATTCCAGAAATGCTTTCCTTTTTTAAGGAAACACCTTTATTTCGATATAACTTTTTGACCATCTTAAAGCCGGGCCTTGTAGATACCGAAAGGTATATTGATATTTTTAAGGGCTATTTTCCAGATGATAATTTTTCAGCATTAAAGCGCGAACTGTTCGTTGTTGCAACGAACTTGCAGAAAGGAGAAGAAGAATTTTTTAGTGAGGGAGAACTAATTCGCCCTCTTCTGGCCTCCGCAGCTTTGCCACCTGTTTTTACTCCGGTTAGCATTAACAATTGTCTTTATGGCGATGGTGGTATCATGAACAACTTCCCTTTAGAACCGATAAAAGACAAGGTCGATTTTATGATTGGGAGTAATGTTTCGGTGATTAAGCAGGTAGATAAAAAAAGTATTCGCACTTCATTACAATTGGCGAGCCGCACTTCTGCCTTAATGATCTATGCCATTAATAGGTCAAAAATCGCACAATGTGATTTTATTATCGAACCAATGGAGTTAGATCAAATAGGTGTATTAGATAAAGCAGGTATCGAAAAAGCCTATATAATTGGTTACGAGCATGCCTGTATGAAGTTGGAAAAACTAGCCCCTTAATAATCCCCAAAAGGGAAACCTTTATTGGTCTCAATTAGAGTTGAAAACTATGCACTTTAGCGTATCTACCTTTCCCCGAATACTCGGGCTAAAACCTTTTTAAAGTAAGCAGTTTTCAGTTGCAGTTGGCAGGCAAAATATAGGCTGCTTAATACTGCTAACCCCCGACGTTTCCTTTAGGTTTGTTCTTTTAAAAATAACATGGTTATGATGTTTAAAAACCTATGGCACTTTAGTCCATATTGCTTAAGTCTTACAGAATCTGTGTTTCGCAAAGATTAAAGTTCCCCCTTTGGGGGCTAGGGGGCGTCTACACATCATCATAATCAACCTTCAAAGTTGCCGTTACAGGATGTGCTTGACAGGTAAGTATTAGCCCTTCTTCGATTTCGCCATCGGTCAGTATTTGGTTTTGTACCATAGTAGCCTTACCCTTGGTAACACGGGCAATACAGCTACTACAAACGCCTCCTTGACAGGAATAGGGCGCATCAATATTTTCTTTCAGCACGGCATCTAAAACCAGCATCTTTTTGCTCATTGCAAATGAAAATTCCTCATCGTCGACCGTTACTTGAATTTGGGTTTCACCATCCGCTGTAACGGGCAATTCATCTTTGATTTCGGTTGCGGTAAAGAGCTCAAAATGTATCTTACTTTTATCGATTTCGTTCTCCAGCAAAGTATCGGTCACGGTATGGATCATGGCTTCTGGGCCACACAGGTAAAAACCATCGAAAGAAATAGTTTTATGCTTGTTTTTTAGGGCGTAATTCACCGTTGAGGTATCAATACGGCCGAAAAGCGCATCGTCCTCCATAGTTTCACTGTTGGTAAAATAGACAAAGAATCGATTGGTATAATCAAGCTCCAATTTAACTAAATCTTTGTAAAACATCGTTTCTTCGTACGATTTGTTACCGTATACCAAGATAAAGGTATTCTTTGAGTTGCTGTCCAATACAGTTTTGGCAATACTCATGATAGGGGTAATACCACTGCCGGCTGCAAAGGCCGCTATGTTTTTAGGATTGTCAGTTGGCGCGAACGTAAAACGACCTTCAGGAGGCATTACCTCAAGTGTATCGCCAATGGCGAGTTTAGAATGGGCATAATCCGAAAAGCCGCCACGGTCTACTTTTTTAACACCAATGGTAATAGTCGCACTTTTTGGTGATGAACTTATTGAGTAGGCCCGTCGAAACTCCTTACCCTTGATATCTTTTTTAATTGTGATGTATTGCCCTGCCGTAAAGGTAAAGGTTTGGGAGAGTTCTTTAGGAATTGTGAACGTAACAGCGACTGAACTTGGGGTTAGTTTTTCAATGTGTTTTACGGTTAACGAATGAAAATGGGCCATGAAATTTCTTTTTATCAAATAGAGCGCAAAATTACGGATTGAAACACCCATATAAAAAAAGAAATATAAAAAATAACACCTAAGAATCTTATGCATAAGAAAATTATGTATTCATTTGATGCTATCAATCGATTCGCGCTATGGCTAATTCAAAATTGTACAAGGGCAGCTTAAACACCATCATCCTAAAACTTTTAGAGGAAAAAGGAAAAATGTACGGGTATGAGATTACTCAAAAAGTCAAGGAATTGACCGAAGGAGAACTACGAATTACAGAAGGTGCACTCTATCCTGCATTGCATAAACTTGAAGCGGAAGGTCTTTTGATCGTTGAAGTGACAAAGGTGGATAATCGCTTGCGCAAATATTATAAACTAACCGAGCGGGGAGAAAAAGAAACGAGTAACCGTTTGGCCGAATTAGAAAGGTTTATTCGCAGTATGCAACATATAGTAAATCCTGAATGGAATATATCATGAACACAAAATTGACCCAAGAAGAAATAAAGTACATAGATAATTACCTTAAATTTTTAAAGGTAGATTACATAGATGTTAGGGTTGAACTTGTAGACCATTTGGCAAGCGAATTTGAAAACAAATCTGAATATGTGCTTTTAGAGGACTTTTTAAGACCCAAGAAGAACTTTGTGAAATCATTTGAAAAAAAGTTGCACAAACAAAAACATTGGGCGTATCAGAGGTCGTTGTTTAAAGGTATTTTGCGTTATTTTATTTCGCCCAAGTACATGGTTATTTCCGTAGGACTGCTAATGCTATTAAATGCGCTTACGTTCAGCTTTTCAAGTAAAATAGTGAACCATATTTTTATCGTTACCCTGATACTACCGCAATTGGTTCATTTGTATATGTTTAAAAAGCCAAAAGACATGCATCGTAATATTCAATCGGCACGATATATAATGTCGATAATGTCATTTCCTACGCTATTCTTCTACGCAGCTATGGGTAATTTCGATGAATATATTCAAAAACCTATATTTTTCATCGGCTTCTGGTTTTTGGCCATGGTCAGCAATCTTGCTGGTTTAGAGGCAGTTGCGAAATGCAAAAAACAGGTGCTACAGCACTATAAACAGTTGGTTGACTAACATGAAACTCTCGGAGGTACAAATACAAGAACTCTATAAATTTACACGTAAGCATTTTGTGGAGCATTATGATTTGCAAACAGAGCTAGTGGATCATTTAGCAAATGGTATTGAACAGCAATGGAAAGAAACACCTAATGTAACTTTTGAAGAAGCGCAACGAAAAGAATTCAAGAAATTTGGTGTTTGTGGTTTTCATGATGTGATAAAAGACCGACGTAAAGCAATGGCCAAAAAGTATCGAAAATATATTTTTAGGTATTACAAAGAATATTTTTGTCTTCCTAAAGTATTGAAGTTAATTGTGCTGGCAATAGGACTCTTTTTTTTATTGCAACTCATATATCCGGAGTATAAATTTATCGCAATTACGGCCTTTACGTTTGTGATTGGATGTGTCTTTATATGGTATAACCGCAGGAACCAAAACAAGTATCAAAATAAAATTGGCACCACTCAGAAAAGATGGATGATGGAAGGAATGATAGCGAACCTTGGTGATGCAGGGTCAATGGGAATATTTCCGATGTACCTTTTTAATACAATAAATTCAGGGGGTTATCAACTTAAAAACGTTTATATAGCACTAGCTATTTGCGCAATTATTTGTAGTTATTTGATACTCTGTTATGTAATTGTTTTCAGTATTCCTCAAAAAGCGGAGGAACTCCTTACAGAAGCCTATCCCGAATATAAAACGATATAAACCTCTGTAACAAAAGCAGATTTTTTAATACCTATTATTTAGCAAACGCAACCACCAACCATGTTCAAACACTTTGCGAGCTTACAATGGAAATCGTTCTTTAGGTCCTCTTCTTTTGGAAAGAGCCTCGGTATAAAGCTACTCATGGGTTTCTTTGCATTATATATGCTGGCAAGCCTTTTGTTAGTAGGTGGAGGACTATTTTTTATCTTGGAAGATATTTTTCCCGATGTCGACCCCTTACTTATGGTAAGCCGTTATATGCTGTATTGGATTCTCGCTGAACTGTTCCTACGTTATTTTATGCAAAAGCTACCCGTGATGGATATCAAACCTTTTTTAACTATTATAGTAAATAAAAGTAGTATTGCGCATTATATATTAGGCCGTTCTGCCGTTTCGTTTTACAATATTCTAAGCTTATTTTTCTTTATTCCTTTTGTGGTGGTTCTTTTGTTCAAAGGATATCCTGCCAGTAACGTTTTACTGTGGCTTGTTGCCCTAATGGGGATTGTTCTGAGCATCAACTACATCAATTTTATCATTAATAAAAGCGACAAAGTACTCATAGGTATAGGGGCGCTATTGGCTTCGCTGTATGCGCTAGATTACTTTAATATAGTGCCAATAAAGGAATATGTTGGCGATATTTTTTATGGGCTGTATCAAAATCCTGTTTTTGCGATAATCCCCTGGTTGATCGCCTTAGCAATGTATAGTATCAATTTTAAGTTTTTGCGCACCAAACTGTATTTAGACAGTTCGTTGAAAAAGAAAACCAAACTCGCTGAAACCTCAGACCTCTCGTGGACAAACCGCTTTGGAGATATTGCGCCATTCATGCAACTCGATTTAAAATTGATTTGGCGTAACAAACGCACTAAAATGCAAGTATTCATGTCTTTGCTAATGGTCTTTTACGGGTTAATTTTCTATGGTGGGGATTCCTACGGCTCCACTTCGGCGATCTATGTGTTCGTTGGTATTTTTATGACTGGGATGTTTCTATCCAACTTTGGGCAATTTATTCCCGCATGGGATAGTGAATATTATAGTATGATGATGGCGCAGAACATTTCGTTGCGAAAGTACTTGGAATCAAAAGCGGCCTTGATTTCGGTTAGTATAGTGGTAATGTTTCTAATGTCTATTCCCTATGTATATTTCGGTTGGGAGGCACTTGCCATAAACACGGCCTGTGCCGTGTATAATTTCGGGGTCAACATTCCAGTGATTTTATTCTTTGGATCTTTCAATAAAAAACGGATAGACTTGACCAAAAGTGCGATGGGCAATATGCAGGGCATGAGTGCAGTTCAATTTTTGGTATTGATTCCTTTAATGGTAGTACCATGCATACTTTACTTTGTGTTGAAAACTTTTATCTCTTTTGAAATTGCAATAGGGGCACTTGTTTTTTTAGGAATTTTAGGCATAGCCCTAAGAAAACCCTTGATGAGTATGGTAACCGATGCCTATAGAAAGCGAAAATATAATATGATTGATGGCTTTAAGGAGAAGAATAGTTAGCATGTTTTAAATGAGATTTAAGAATTTATATCAGTAGTGTCCGGTTAAAGACGTAAGACCGCTGCGCTGCTCGACATAAGACGTAAGACTAAATTTTAACTAATTGAAAATCAGAGTCTCTACTGAATAATTTATTCTCATGGTAAGGGATTTATAAAAGCTGCAAAAGCAGATTGTCAAATCTTAATTCAGCTTTGACAACCAGTGATTGAGGGCATTACCAGAACATATTAAAATATTTACTGGACAGTAATGAATTTATAAAAAGATTCCTGTCTTCACAGGAATGAAAATAAATTAGAGATGATTACAATAAACAATCTTAGCAAGAAGTACGGATCCCAAATGGTACTAAATATGGAAAGTCTAGAAATCCCCAAGGGGCAAAGTTTTGGCCTTGTGGGTAATAACGGCGCTGGTAAAACCACACTTTTTAGTCTGTTGCTCGATTTGATTCAGCCTACGACCGGTCATATCGTAAATAAAGAAATTCGAGTTGATCAAAGCGAAGACTGGAAACCCTTTACTTCATCTTTTATAGATGAGACATTCCTTATAGGTTATCTAACTCCCGAAGAGTATTTCTATTTTATCGGCGAGTTACGGGGACAAAATAAGGCAGATGTGAATGCCTTATTGTCCAATTTTCAGGACTTTTTTCATGGTGAAATCCTAGGTCAGAAAAAATATTTACGCGATCTGTCGAAAGGAAATCAGAAAAAGGCCGGTATCGTAGCTGCTTTTATTGGGAACCCAGAGGTAATAGTATTGGATGAACCTTTTGCAAATCTAGACCCAACCACACAAATACGCTTAAAAGCGATCATAAAAGACTTGGCCGACAAGCAAGGTGTCACGGTTCTGGTCTCTAGCCATGATTTGATGCATGTAACCGAAGTTTGCGAACGCATTGTTGTATTGAATAAGGGAGAGGTTGTTCGAGACATTAAAACTTCTACTGAGACATTACGAGAGTTAGAGGTCTTTTTTGGGGAAATTATTGCTGATAATCAAGTGTAGCGCTACAAATTTGTATTTGTGGGTCAAAAATTAGCAAACCGACTTATTAGTTGGTAATCCAATAGCATAAAATGTTTAGTACAGGGCAAATATGCTGCTTTCAATAGCCAGAACAGACTACTTGGTTTGTTTTTAAATCTAAAATGAAATCTCATTTAGACATCTTGAGCACTTTTAGAGGTCAATTCGAAAAGCTTTGAGGCAGACGGAAATTCTACACAGAACTCTCTAAGGCTAAACAATTCGTACTTTTATCGATAAACTGCATAATAATAACGCTGTTTTTCAGTTTAGGTTTATACTTGATAACCACAATTTTGAATCGTACGTACAAATTCATTTTAGGGGCAGTTCTGACTGGGTTGATTTTCAACTCCTGTTCCACCAAAAAAGACGCCTTCTTAAACCGCAACTTTCATGCGCTAAACACCAAGTACAATATTTTGTACAATGGTAATATCGCTTTTGAGGAAGGGCGCGAAGAATTGAATGCCAGTTACCGAGATGACTATTGGGACATATTGCCCATTGAGCGTTTGGCGGTCACTGATGAAATAAAGCTTGATTCAGAAGATAATAACCCAAATTTCGTAATTGCAGAAGAGAAAGCGACCAAAGCAGTACAAAAACATAGTATGGATATTCGTTACAAACAGCGTAACCCACAAATAGATGAAGCCTTTTTACTCTTAGGAAAAGCACGGTATTTTGATCAGCGGTATATTCCGTCTTTAGAGGCGTTCAATTACATAATCAACAAATTCAGTTATAGTAATAAGCTCAACGAAGCACACATTTGGCGCGAGAAGGTGAATATTCGCTTAGAAAATGAAGAATTGGCAATCAAGAACCTGAAACGTTTAATGAAATATGAAAAACTAACGGATCAAGAATATGCCGATGCCCGTGCGATGATGGCACAAGCATATATTAATCTTGATAGTATAGAAACAGGTTTAAAACAACTAAAAGTTGCGTCGTACTACGCCAAGAAAAACCCCGAAAAAGGACGATACTACTACATCATAGGCCAGTTATACAACCAACTAGGTCATAAAGACAGTGCCAATTACGCTTTTGACAAGGTCATTGATTTGAAGCGAAAGTCACCCAGAGTTTATATGGTGAATGCGGAGATACAAAAAATTCGCAATGTTGCCGTTAATGCATCTAACGAAGCCGAAGTGCTGGAGTATTTGACCGCTATGGAAGAAAATCGGGAGAACAGGCCTTTCTTAGACAAAATTTATCGTCAGATAGCCGAATTTCATTTGGAAAAAGAATCGGATAGTTTGGCCGTCTTGTATTTTAACAAATCGATTCGCGCTACCGAGCAATCACCGCAGTTGAATGCTTTGAACTACGAAAATTTAGGCGAATATAATTTTGACGGGAATGAATACAAGTCCGCAGGCGCCTATTACGATAGTGTTTTAGCGAATTTGCCTGAGAACACGAAAAAATATCGTGCTATAAAGAAGAAGCTAGATAATCTGGAAGATGTGATTAAATACGAAGACATTGTTCAGTATTCAGACAGTGTTATTACCCTTTACTACATGAGCCCAGATGAGCGTGTTGCCTATTTCGAAGAGTATATTGGAGAACTTAAACGTGTAGCCGAAGAAGAAGCCAAGAAAGCCGAAAAGATGAAGAACGATGGTTTTGCCGCGTTTGGGCAATCGAAAGGGGGTAAGGAAAATAAGGGTAAATTCTATTTCTACAACATTACCAGTTTAGGATACGGTAAGACCGATTTTGAGCAACGATGGGGCGACCGTGCGTTGGAAGATAATTGGCGTTGGAGTAATAAGGCACGAACCTTACCTTCAAACAACGATGGTAATTTGGTGTCGAACGATAGTATGAATGCAGACCCTACTGAAGATAAACGTTTCGAAGTTGCTTTTTATATGGATAAGATTCCTACCGATGCAACCTTCATCGATAGTTTAAAGACTGGGCGTAATTTTGCAAACTACCAACTAGGGCTTATTTATAAGGAAAAGTTCAAGGAAAACCTTTTGGCTTCCGGAAAGCTCGAAAAAGTATTGCGTTCAGAACCTGAAGAGCGATTGGTGCTTCCTTCAAAATACAACCTTTATAAAATATATGAAGCAGAAGGAAGTCCGTTACTGGCTTCGATGCGAGAAGATATTTTGCAGAACCATGGCACATCCCGCTATGCGGAAATCATTCTAAACCCATCCGCAGTCCTTGAAGACGATAGCGATGGTCCCGATGCTCGCTATGGCAGATTGTTCAAGCAATATAAAAATCAAGAATTCTTGGCAACGATTACTGGCGCCGAAGAAAATATTACAAGATATACAGGTGATCCAATCGTGCCCAAATTCGAAATGCTAAAGGCCAATGCCATTGGTCGATTAAATGGCTTCGAACAGTTTAAAGAGGCATTGAATTATGTGGCGCTGACATACCCCAACAACCCTGAAGGTAAAAAAGCAGAGATGATGATTTCGGAGCAATTGCCCAAATTAGCGGTAACAGAGTTTTCGACCGAAACCGAATCGGAAGGCACTGCGAATTGGAAGGTAGTCTTTCCGTTCAAGCGTAGCAATGCCGAGCAGGCCAGTGAGTTAATGGAAGTTTTAACGAAGTCTATAAAAGATTTGAATTATAGAAGCATTGTTTCAAAAGATATTTATAACTTAGAAGACCTTTTTGTAGTCGTTCACGGCTTTAAATCGAAGCAACGAGCTTTGGGTTATGCCGAACTCATTAAAAACAATAAAGATTATAAAGTTGACAATCAGAATTTCGTAATATTGTCGACCAACTATAAAATAGTACAAGTACACAAAAACATTACAGCATATAAAAATCGGATTTTAACCCCAAAACCCTAACACATGTTCTCAGATAATAAAAGACCTATGAATGAAATGGGCGGTCAGCCTAACAGAATCGAAAAGAATACCAAGATAAAAGGAGATATCGTCTCAGAGGCAGATTTTCGCATCGATGGTAAATTAGACGGCAACGTAAAAACTTCAGGAAAAGTGGTCATCGGCAAAGATGGTTACATTCATGGTAAAGTCGAATGCGTAAATGCGGATATTGAAGGGAGCTTCAATGGCGAGCTATTAGTCTCCAATCTATTGTCTTTAAAGACCACTGCTGTCATTGAAGGTACGGTAAGCGTAACCAAATTAGCGGTAGAGCCAGGAGCAACTTTTAACGCTTCTTGTACAATGAAAGGTAAGGGCGGATCAATGGGTAGTACCAGCACTAGTTCAAAACCAGCGGCATCTAGCAGTGCTCAGGGCGGCTTTAAATCTTCTTTAGGAACATCGGCTAGTGGATCAGCAAAAGCTTCCTAAGAAAAACAAATATGGGGCTTACGCCCGTTTTTCTGGCATGGCCTTTCAAATGATAGGTATCATTTTTGTCGGGTCTTTTGTTGGCGTTAAGCTAGACGAAAGGTTTCCGAACGACAATAATTGGTACACTATGGCTTTATCGCTCGCGAGCGTCATACTTTCTATTTTTATGGTCATTAGAAATATCAACTCAGCTTCAAAAGACAAATGAATAAATGAATGAAATTTTTAAGAAACGGCAGCTGTCTTTTCTTTTGAAGTTGGGCTTACTTACCGTCGTTCTTGGCGGGGTGCACTTATATTTGTTTTATAGTTTTTTTGAACAAGCGTTATTCTTTCCGATTTGGCAAATTTATACCTTTCACTTTTGTACGGTACTTATTATTTATACGGTAATCAACTATAAGTACTCTAACGGTACGACTGTGGTGTTCAACTATTTTATGATAGGTACGCTTTTAAAAATGATTATTGCCTTTTTATTTTTACTACCCTTATTACTATCTGACTTTGAATTTAAGAAGCCCGATGTAATCAATTTTTTTCTTCCCTATTTTGTTTTTCTTGCTTTTGAAGTGTATTGCGTTATTTTTTTTCTGAATAAGCATCAATAATTTATCGTTTTTCGGTCTGGTATTGCGGTTGAAAAGCACTACAAAAACTCCTTTTGAATATTGTTTGCCAATTCATTTAATGTGCTTACATTTGCACCGAATTTTAAGAGCGGTATTTTTAATTGAATTGGAATGAAATTAACAGGCCTTAGACCTCTATTTTTACTAGCTATTTTATTAGTTTCGAATTTTGCTGCTACAGCTCAGGAAAACTTAAAAGATACTGCCGAGCATTTTGAGGAGAGAGAAGCCGAATTCGACCCTCAAACAATGATTACGCATCACGTCTTAGATGCACACGAGTTTCATATTATTGATTGGAACGATTACCCTATCACATTGCCTTTGCCTATTATATTATGGACGGATAATGGCTTGACTACTTTTATGTCGAGTGCCTTTGAACATGATGATTCGGGAAAAGTCGTTGTCGAAAAAAATGGAGGAAAGTTTGTAAAACTGCACGAAAAAATCTATCAATTGAACGCGGGCGAGAACGCTGTTTCTTTTAATGCGGAGCATCACGCCACCAATGCCACCAAACCTTGGGATATCTCGATTACTAGAAACGTCTTTATGATGTGGATATCAGTTTTGGTGTTGTTGTTGATTTTTACAGCGGCGGCCAGAAAGTATAAGAAATCGGAAAATAATGTCCCCACCGGTATCGCTGGTTTTATTGAGCCGCTTGTAGTATTTGTAAGAGATGAAATAGGCATTCCGATGATTGGGGAGCACAAATACAAAAAGTACATGCCGTATTTGTTGACCATATTTTTCTTTATATGGATAAATAATATTTTCGGCCTTATCCCTATTTTGAATGGAGCTAACCTTAGCGGAAATATTGCCTTCACATTTACTTTGGCCCTATTTACTTTTATCATCACGACCTTTAGCGGGAATAAAAATTACTGGAAGCATATTTTTTGGATGCCCGGAGTTCCTGTTCCCATGAAAATATTCTTGGCTCCGATAGAAATTATCGGCATGTTTGTAAAGCCGATATCATTAATGATACGTTTGTTTGCGAACATTACGGCAGGGCACATTATCGTATTGGCATTAATGTCGTTGATATTTATTTTTAAATCTGTATTCATAGCGCCGGTATCAGTGGGCTTTGCTCTCTTTATCGGAGTTATTGAAATTATAGTAACCGCCATTCAAGCGTATATATTTACCGTATTGTCTGCCCTTTATTTTGGCATGGCAACTGAAGAAGAACATCATTAATTAATTTTTAAATATTTAGAACTATGAGTCTAGCATTAGTACAAGAGGTTGCAGCAGTAGCTGATTACGGCGCAATCGCAGCGATCGGAGCTGGTTTGGCAGCGATTGGAGCTGGTATGGGTATTGGTAAGATTGGCGGTGGCGCCATGGAAGCAATGGCCAGACAACCAGAAATGCACGGAAAGATTCAATCTTCTGCATTGATTTTGGCTGCCTTCGTTGAGGCGGTTGCATTATTTGCGGTGGTTGTATCATTCCTTAAGTAAAAAAAGATTAGGGTGTAACGGTTGGTTGCACCCTGGTTTTAATGATGTATTAAAAAAGTAACGATTATGGATAGTACTCAATTTGTAACCCCGGGATTTGGCTTGGTTTTTTGGACGGCAATAACATTCTTGTTCTTGCTATTGATTCTCAAAAAATTCGCTTGGAAACCTATTTTAGGTGCTGTAAGCGAACGGGAAGAATCTATAAAAAGTGCATTGGCTGCGGCCGAGGAGGCAAAGAAAGAGATGCAAAATCTGCAGTCTGATAATGAACGTATTTTAAAAGAGGCGAGAGCTGAACGTGATGGTATGCTAAAAGAGGCACGAGAGATAAAGGAAAGCATAGTCTCAGATGCTAAAGAGCAAGCGAAGGTCGAAGCGGATAAAATGGTGAAAGCGGCTCAAGCAACTATAGAAAGCGAGAAGAAGGCGGCAGTGGCGGATATAAAAAGTCAGGTTGCCAATCTTTCGGTAGAAATCGCTGAAAAAGTGATTAAAGAACAACTATCTGCCAAAAACAAGCAATTGAAGTTGGTAGAAGAAATGTTGGGAGACATCAAATTGAACTAAAGAGAAGAAGGTTTTGAGTAATGTAGTTTAGCAGTTTATGGCCTTCGGCCTGGGTTTAGGAGTTGACAATCACCTCTTAAACTATATAAACTTCTAACCTCCTAAACTTTAAAAATAAATGAGCAATTCAAGAGCGGCCAAACGATATGCAAAAGCGATTTTAGATCTAGCGGCAGACAACAAAGCTACCGATGCGGTCGAGAAAGATATGCGCTCGGTTGTCGCCACCATTTCAGAAAGTAAAGAGCTGAATGAAATGCTAAGCAGCCCAGTGGTTAAATCGGGGTTTAAGAAGAATGCATTAAAGGAGATTTTCAAAGGAAGTCATGCGATCACCGAAGGCCTTATCAATATATTGGTCGATAATAAGCGTGTAGACTTATTAGGCGATGTAGCCGAGAAGTTTATCATCCTTAATGAAGATTTAAAAGGGAAAGGGGTTGCAGTAGTGACTACTGCAGTGGCTCTGACTCCAGAATTGGAAAAGAAGGTTTTAGCAAAGGTGGTCGAGTTAACGGGCAATAAAGTGACTATTGAGAATAAAATTGACGAAAGTATTGTTGGAGGATTTATACTTCGCGTAGGAGATTTACAATACGACGCAAGCATATCGAACAAATTGAGCAATCTTAAAAGAGAGTTCGCACGCAGTCTATAGTCCTTTGTAAAAACTTTGGATTATTTAATATATAATAAATAGGAAGAGTGAGAGGTTTAACATCTCATATCTAACGTCTTTATATCTAAACAAATGGCAGGAGTAAAAGCCGCTGAAGTATCAGCAATTTTAAAGAAACAATTATCAAATTTTGAAGCGTCGGCCTCTTTGGACGAAGTGGGAACAGTATTACAAGTAGGTGATGGTATCGCCCGTGTGTACGGTTTGTCGAATGCGGAATACGGAGAATTGGTAGAGTTCGATGGTGGCCTAAAGGGAATCGTATTGAACTTAGAGGAAGATAATGTTGGTGTGGTACTATTGAGTCCTTCACGTGATGTGAAAGAAGGTTCAGTTGTAAAACGTACGCAAACCATTGCTTCTATCAATGTTGGTGAAGGTATTGTTGGCCGTGTTGTAAACACTTTAGGGTTGCCAATCGATGGTAAAGGGCCTATCTCAGGAGAAACTTATGAGATGCCATTGGAGCGTAAAGCGCCAGGGGTAATTTTCCGTGAGCCAGTAACTGAGCCATTACAAACAGGTATCAAAGCAATTGATGCTATGATTCCAGTTGGTAGAGGACAACGTGAATTGGTAATCGGTGACCGTCAAACTGGTAAGACCACGGTTTGTATCGATACCATTTTGAACCAAAGAGAATTTTACGATGCAGGGGAACCTGTATATTGCATTTATGTTGCTATCGGACAAAAAGCTTCTACTGTTGCGGGAATCGCCCAAACCTTAGAAGATAAGGGCGCTTTGGCATATACTACTATCGTTGCTGCAAACGCATCGGATCCTGCTCCAATGCAGGTGTATGCTCCTATGGCAGGTGCAGCGATTGGAGAGTACTTCCGAGATACAGGTCGCCCAGCTTTGATTATCTACGATGATTTATCAAAACAAGCAGTTGCCTACCGTGAGGTGTCACTTCTTTTAAGAAGACCTCCAGGGCGTGAAGCATACCCTGGTGATGTTTTCTACCTACACTCTCGTTTATTAGAGCGTTCGGCAAAGGTCATCAACGATGATGGTCTTGCCAAAGAGATGAACGACCTACCTGATTCTTTAAAACCATTGGTAAAAGGTGGTGGTTCGTTGACCGCACTTCCGATTATTGAAACACAAGCAGGTGATGTTTCTGCATATATTCCGACAAACGTAATTTCGATTACTGACGGACAAATATTCTTAGAGCAAGATTTATTTAACCAAGGTGTACGACCAGCGATTAACGTAGGTATCTCGGTATCTCGTGTGGGTGGTAACGCTCAGATTAAATCAATGAAGAAAGTAGCTGGTACTTTGAAATTGGATCAAGCACAGTTCCGTGAATTGGAGGCTTTTGCCAAGTTCGGTTCCGATTTGGATGCTGCGACATTGAATGTGATTGAAAAAGGACGTCGTAACGTTGAAATCCTAAAGCAAGCACAAAACGACCCGTTCACCGTAGAAGATCAGGTAGCAATAATCTATGCTGGTTCTAAGAACTTGTTAAGAAACGTTCCTGTTAATAAAGTAAAAGAATTCGAAAGAGATTTTATTGAGTTCTTGAACGCAAAACACAGAGCGACACTAGATACATTGAAATCAGGTAAATTGACCGATGAGGTAATCGATATCTTGACAACTGTTGCTAAGGATTTATCCTCTAAATATAGAAGTTAGTTATGAGTTCAGGGTTAAACCATAACCAACACATATAATTGACATTTTGAATATGGGGTTAAACGAAAGTCCGATTAGAAAGAAAAGTTTTGAATTTGCTTGCGACACATTAAATTACTGCGATTTTCTGAAAGAATGAAGGGACTTTGAATTGGCGTCCCAACTATTAAAAAGTGGAATTAGTATTGGAGCCAATACAAGGGAAGCACAAAGAGGAGTCAGTACAATAGACTTCAAAAACAAATTTGGGATAGCTCTAAAAAAAGCAGATGAAACTATTTATTGGTTAAAAATCTTAAAAGCTGCTGGCAGAGAAGTACCTGAAGGAATGATGAACAAGTGTGAGGAGTTAATTAGAATTTTGGTTTCAATTATCAAAAGCTCATAACTTTTCAGAATTCAGAGTTGAAAATAGAGATTAAGAGAGTTTGAATTTATAAGTATGATGTAATGTATATGGGTAAAAACTCATAACTCATAACTAAAAAGAAAATGGCAAACTTAAAAGAAATACGAAACAGAATAGCATCGGTATCATCGACCATGCAGATAACCAGTGCCATGAAGATGGTGTCTGCTGCAAAGTTGAAGAAAGCTCAAGATGCCATTACTGCGATGCGACCCTACTCGGATAAGTTGACAGAGCTTTTACAAAGCTTGAGTGCTAGTTTAGATGGCGATGCTGGAAGCAAGTATGCCGACAATCGCGAGGTGAATAAAGTGCTTATTGTTGCGATTACCTCTAATAGAGGCCTTGCCGGGGCGTTCAATTCTAATATACTTAAACAATGTACTTTGCTATTAGAAAATACCTTCGCTGGCAAGCAGGTCGATTTTATGGCGATAGGTAAAAAAGCCAATGATTTTTTAAAGAAAAAGTCTACTGTAATCGCTAACCATAGTGCTTTGTATGAAGATTTGACTTTTGATAATACCGCCGCCATAGCGGAAGAGCTGATGGACAAATTTACCTCAGGCGAGTACGATAGAATAGACATCGTATACAACAAGTTCAAGAACGCAGCGACTCAAATTATTATGACCGAGCAGTTCTTGCCAATTGTACCTGTCGAAAACGCAGAGGGTGCAAGCGGAGATTATATTTTTGAGCCTTCTAAGCCAGAAATCGTTGAGCAATTGATTCCTAAATCGTTAAAAACACAATTATACAAAGGTATTCGCGATTCATTTGCAAGTGAGCATGGCGCGCGTATGACAGCAATGCATAAAGCAACGGACAACGCAACAGAGCTGAGAGATCAATTGAAATTGACTTATAATAAAGCAAGGCAAGCAGCTATTACTAATGAGATACTAGAAATTGTTGGTGGTGCAGAAGCACTAAATAACTAAGATGATTTTTGGTCAGAAAGAATAAATGGAGGGGCCATTATGAAACGTAGTTTTATAGAAAGGTAATAGGTAAACTTTAAGAAAAAAATACCATAATTGTGTGGGTTTTCTTTCTGTTAGTACCCAATAAATTTCTTCAAATAAAACCTAACTCTAATTTTCACTCAACTTTTCACCCGACTTTTGCAGCTCTGATGAAGTCAAACAAAACCGCCTTAGTATTTATTTTTGTCACCATTCTTGTAGATGTTATTGGCATTGGTATTATACTTCCTATTATTCCTGAATTAATTATGGAATTGACCGGCGAAGGCACTGCACAAGCTGTGATTTATGGTATGTGGCTTACAACTGCCTTTGCGGGAATGCAATTTCTATTTTCACCGGTCTTAGGCGAGATTTCTGACAGATATGGCAGGCGCCCTATTCTACTAATCGCTCTATTAGGGCTGAGTATTGACTATTTGATACACGCTTGGGCACCAACAATTACGTTCCTGTTCATTGGCCGTTTCCTAGCGGGAATCACAGGGGCGAGTTTTACTGTGGCATCCGCATATATTGCAGACATCAGCACAAAACAAAACAAGGCCAAAAACTTTGGATTAATAGGAGCAGCCTTCGGATTGGGCTTTATCATAGGTCCTGGCATCGGTGGTTTTTTCGGCGAGATTGATGTTCGTCTTCCTTTTTATATTGCCGCAGGCCTCACTTTTGCCAACTTTGTCTTCGGCTATTTCTTTGTTCCCGAATCTTTGGCTATAGAGAACAGAAGACCTATTAATGTGATGAAAATGATACCAGGGGTTTCCTTGGTGAGCCTTAGAAACTACAAAGGTGTACTACCGCTGATTGCCGCCTTCTTTTTGGCGAATTTGGCAGGGCAGGCATTACCGTCGACATGGTCCTACTATGGCATAGAACGTTATAATTGGAGTCCACGCGATATCGGAATCTCACTTATGGTGGTCGGTTTGTTGGTAGCGATTGCACAAGGCTTTTTAGTGGGTGTAGTCGTCAAAAAAATAGGAAAGAAAAAAACAGTGATTGTTGGTTTTCTATTGTGGACAATCGGAATGTTCCTATTTTCACAAGCTGCCGAGCCTTGGATGTTGTATGTATTTTTAATCCCCTATGCCTTCGGTGGTATTGCAGGCCCAACGGTTCAAAGCATTATTTCAAATCAGGTGTCTGAAAAAGAGCAAGGAAACTTACAAGGCGCAATTACCGGCTTGG
>Ga0114957_1002410_pt1 | contig 17972 bp, 11 predicted proteins | sample BantaG_FD_87175 | JGI IMG/M metagenome (GOLD analysis project Ga0114957, IMG submission 87175) | Marine algal microbial communities from Bantry Bay, Ireland - BantryBay_4 metaG | ecosystem: Host-associated > Algae > Red algae > Unclassified | place: Bantry Bay, Ireland | collected 2014-11-21 | reverse complement strand
GGTGTTTCCAAATCAGGTTGACCTATATTAAGGTGAAATACTTTTTTTCCATCTGCCTTTGCTTGGTCTGAGAAAGGAGTTAATTTTCTAATCGGAGAAGAGTAGGCTTGTGCGACTCTTTTTGATATATTAGGCATAATTAATTGTTTGAAAATTGGGATTTTATATTAGTTGGATTGGAACTTCTATTTTGATAATTTAGTTCTATCATTTTAAAAAATGCAAAACTATAGTTTTTTGTAATGATAGTAAACGGAAGAAGAAAGATTTTGCTTCAAATTAACTGGTTTTCTCCCTTCAGTATTAAAATGTTTTTTTCAAAAATCAATGAAATAAATCTTTCCTATTTTTATCAAAAAAACATATCTTTGCACCTCGAAAATTTGAAACTGATATATTTTCAAGCATTATGAGTCATTTGAGGCAATTTACTATCCCAATCCAAGGTCTTAAAACAGGTATTCACGAATATGATTTTTTGATCGGCAATGAGTTTTTTACACATTTTGAAGATTCTCCGATTGAGCAAGGAACTTTTAAAGTAAAGTTCTTGATAGATATTCGGGAAGATATGTTGGTGTTGACTTTTGATATTGATGGAAGTATCAAAACTGATTGTGATCGATGTTTGGCAGCTATCAATTTACCGATAGAAAGTCAGGAGGATTTGATCATAAAATATGCCGAAGAAGCAGATGACGAAGTTGACATTGTATATATTGAAAAAGGAGCAGCGGAACTAAATGTGGCGACTTACCTTTATGAATATATCTGTTTGGCGATGCCAGTAGCGAATATTTATGATTGTGAGGAGGAAGAGGAAAATGTATGTGATTTAAAAATGTTGGATTATTTAGATAATAAAACAACAGAGGAATCGGAAGAAAAAAAAGAAGACAAATCTTCTAATTCTCCTTGGGATGAATTGAAGAATTTTAATAAAAATTAATCTTATTCTTAGATCAATTTTTTTCTAAGAATCATTTATAAATAATAAATTGTGATTTGTTTTTTGAGAAAAAAACAAGGAACAAAAACTAAATAAATAAATTATGGCACATCCAAAGAGTCGTATCTCCAAAATGCGTAAGCGTAAAAGAAGGACTCACTTAGGCGCAGCAATGCCAACTATTGCTACTGATAAAACGACAGGTGAAAAACATCTTTATCACCGTGCTCATTGGGTAGATGGAAACATGTACTACAAAGGGAAAATTGTAATTCAAGCGGCTGACGAAGAGTAGCATTTTGTGCACTTAGTAGATTTAATTCTATGAAGTTTTGAATAGAAAAATTAGTCTTTTGGTTTCACTCTTCGTCACGTACTCGTCTTAATAGACTCCGTGCGTTCCTAGATTGAAATCAAAATCCAAATTTTTTTTTTATCCAAAACTTCATAGAATATAAATCTAATGAAAAGTTACAAAGCTCCCATCCCATTTTTTCGGGGTGTGGGGCTTTGCTGTTTAAATACTTTTGAATACGAGGGAATAACGAATAACGAATATTGAACAAGGATTTGAGAAGTTTGACGATGTTAGTTTTGTCCTTTCTATGAGAAGTATCGTCAAACTTCTTAAATCTCAAATCCTTGTTCGTTATTCGATATTCCCATTTTTCTTTTTTCCAAAAAAAAATATCATGAAAAAAATCCACAACTCAACCAACGCACCTTCACCAGTCGGTCCATATAATCATTCCACTATTCATAATGGGGTAATGTATATGAGTGGTCAAATTGCACTCGATCCTGCAACAGGTGAATTGGTGCAAGATTCTATCGAAGCGGAAACGCATCAAGTGATGAAAAATATCAAAGCGATTTTGACAGATGCAGGTTTGACTTTTGAAAATATTTTGAAGGCAAGTGTATTTGTTGCGGATATGAATATGTACTCGCGAATCAATGCAGTTTATGCAGAGTATTTTGATGAAGCGACTGCGCCAGCGAGAGAATTAGTGGAAGTGGCGAATTTGCCCAAGTTTGTCAATATTGAAATCTCAGTACTTGTAGCGGTAGATTAGTTAATCAGTTATAAAGTTATTGGTCATTAACCCAGTAACTTTATAACTCAATAACCAAAATTATGGAAAATAAAAAACGAATTCTCTCCTGCATTCAGCCGACTGGTGATATGCATTTTGGCAACTACTTTGGAGCGACCAAAAATTGGGTGGATCAGCAAGCGCATTACGATTGCTTTTATGGTGTGGTGGATTATCATGCGATGACGATGCCTTACGATCCTAAGAAATTACGAAATGCAACTTGGGAATTGATTTTCAATTTGATGGCTACGGGCGTGAAAGCAGATAATCTTTTTATTCAATCTTTAGTGCCTGAGCATGCGGAATTGTGTTGGATTTTTAATTGCTTCACTTCTTATGGAATGTTGCAACGGATGACTCAATTTAAGGATAAGAGTAAGCAGAGTAAGGAAAAAGCAGATGATTTTATTTCTGCGGGATTATTAGATTATCCAGTTTTGCAGGCAGCAGATATTTTGATTTATCGGGCTGATTATGTGCCGATTGGAAAAGATCAAGTGCAGCATTTGGAACTGACTAGAAATATTGCCCAACGGTTTAACAATCAGATGGGGAAAGAATATTTTGTGATGCCAGAGCCATTGTTCACAGAAGTTCCAAAAGTACAATCGACTGCTGACCCTTCCCGAAAAATGAGTAAGAGTGCTGGTGAAAAACATTTTATCAATGTCTTCGGCGAAGAGGCTAGAATTAGAAAACAAATTAAATCTGCGGTAACCGATACTGGTGAAGTGAAGGAAGGAGAAATGAGTGCGGGGATTCAAAATTTATTTAGCTTACTAAAAGCGAGTGGACGAATAGATGCACATACTTCTTTGATGGATGATTATAATTCTGGTGCGTTAAAATATTCTGATTTGAAAGAAGCAGTAGCTGATGGTTTGGTGGTGATTAGTAACGAATTTAAAAACAGAAAAGCGGAGATTGTTTCGAATAGAAAAGAGATGAAAAATCAGATCAAGCAATCTTCTTTTGAAATTAGAAAAACAGCGCAAGAGACATTGAAGGAGGTGAAGGATCTGACGGGATTAATAAATATTAGATTTTAAATCTGAAAAAAATAATTGTAGTAAAAGGGATATTAGCACTCAAAGCGCGCTAACACCCCTCACGTGATAAAATGGAGTAATGAAAATAATTTGCATCGGAAGAAATTACAGCGACCACGCCAAGGAATTAAATAATCCAGTTCCAACCAAGCCACTCATTTTTATGAAGCCACCTTCGGCTTTGTTGGTCAAGAACAAACCAATGTACATTCCCGATTTTACAAAAAATCTTCACTACGAAGCGGAGATTGTTTTGAAAGTTTGTAAAAATGGAAAACATGTCCAAGCTGAATTTGCTAAAAAATATTACAAAGAAATTGCTTTTGGAATTGACTTCACCGCTCGTGATTTGCAAGATCAATGCAAAGCAAAAGGTCACCCATGGGAAATTGCGAAAGCCTTCGATAATTCAGCAGCATTGAGTGAATTTATTTCTTTGAAAAAAGTAAATCAAGCAGCAGGAATTAAATTTCAAATGAAAAAAAATGGAGAAGTGGTGCAAGATGGGAATACCAAAGATTTGATTTTTGATTTTGATTTTTTGATTTGCTACGTTTCGAAGTTTTTCAAATTACAAATGGGAGATTATATTTTTACAGGTACGCCAGCGGGAGTTGGGCCAGTTCAAATTGGAGATCGTTTGGAAGGTTTTATTGAGGAGGAAAAATTAATGGATTGCAATATTAAATAGGAGTCAGGTGCTTCGTACTTTACTCACAGTTTAACTATTGCTAAAATCTAAACAATGGGAAAACAAAAAGCCCCTGACTCCTGACAGTAAGCGCAGCGCACGACCTGAGAGCTGACTCCTATTTAATTTTCCCACCTCTATCTTTATTGAAAAAGTATTCCTATTTTTGCACCTGTTTTTGGAAACCTACGTTTCAAAATATAGAAGAAACTAAAGCCCTGTGACAGAAGGGTATTTTTATAAACCACAATTTAATTTTAATTATGCCATATTTATTTACTTCTGAATCTGTTTCTGAAGGACACCCAGACAAAGTTGCAGATCAAATCTCAGATGCTTTAGTCGATCACTTTATTGCATTTGATCCTTCCTCAAAAATCGCTTGCGAAACATTAGTTACAACTGGACAAGTTGTACTGGCTGGTGAGGTAAAAACAAAAACTTATCTTGACGTTCAACAAATCGCAAGAGACGTCATCAAAAGAATTGGTTACACCAAATCTGAGTACATGTTCGAAGCAAACTCTTGCGGAGTTTTCTCTTCGATTCATGAACAATCTCCTGACATCAATCAAGGGGTAGAAAGAAAAAAAGCAGAAGATCAAGGTGCTGGTGATCAAGGAATGATGTTCGGTTATGCCACTTCTGAAACTGATAATTACATGCCTTTGGCCTTGGATTTATCTCATAAGATTTTGCAAGTTTTAGCTGACATCAGAAAGAAAGGAAAGCAAATGAAGTACTTGCGACCTGATTCTAAATCACAAGTAACTATCGAATATTCTGATGATAACCAACCAATTAGAATTGACTCAATCGTAGTTTCAACTCAACACGATGACTTCGCTGCTGATGCAAAAATGTTAGCAAAAATCAAAAGTGATGTAGTCAAAATTGTGATTCCAAAAGTGAAAGCACAATGCAAAGCAAGCATCAAAAAATTATTCAATGATAAAATTACTTACCACGTAAATCCTACTGGAAAATTCGTTATCGGAGGACCACACGGAGATACTGGTTTGACTGGAAGAAAAATTATTGTAGATACTTATGGTGGAAAAGGTGCTCACGGTGGTGGTGCATTTTCTGGAAAAGATCCTTCAAAAGTAGATCGTTCAGCGGCGTATGCTACTCGACACATTGCTAAAAATTTGGTAGCAGCTGGTGTTGCTGATGAAATTTTAGTGCAAGTTTCTTATGCGATTGGTGTTGCAAAACCAACTAACATTTATGTGAATACCAATGGTTCTGCAAAAGTGAAAATGTCAGATAGTAAAATTGCAAAAGTAATCGAAAAAGTATTTGATATGCGTCCTTATCATATCGAAAAACGATTAAAATTAAGAACGCCAATTTATTCTGATAGTGCTGCTTATGGTCACATGGGTAGAACTCCTGAAAAGAAAAAAGTTTCGTTTACAGATGGTTCTGGTAAAACTAAAACGATGAACGTAGAAACTTTCACTTGGGAAAAATTGGACTATGTGAAGAAAGTGAAAAAAGCATTTGGCTTGAAATAAATTTTTAATGGTAAATGGTTAACGGTGAATGGTGAATATCACTTTACTGCACGATGATTTGCAATTATTATTTTATAGAAAAAAATTAGGAGCTAACCATTTGATTGGTTAGCTCCTTTTTTTTGTAAAAATCATTCATGAAAATGTATATCTGTAGAGAAAAGGCATGCCTTGTCTCTATCCCTAACAGCCTATCTCACCACATTCAATTTCTTTGTAACAATACCTTCCCGTGTTTGTATTTCAACAAAATAAATCCCACTTGCTAATTCTTTTGTTGAAATTTCTAAGTGGTTTCCAGTTTTAGATTTCACAGATTTCAATTCACCTGTTGCTGAAAAAATACGTACTCTTTCAATGTCTATTTTTTGCGAAGCGATAAAAAATACATCATTAGCTGGATTTGGGAAAACAGCAATCAACTCGTTTAATTCTACGAAACTAAGACTCGTCGTCTCTCCAATCGGAGCAGTTGTCGTCATACCTTGAACGATAATTTCTTCTTGAGAAAAATTAATCAAATGATAATTAGTGATTCTAAAATCGGCAGTCACATCAGTTGTAGTTGTTCCATTAAAATTATTTGAACCGCCATTCCATAGCAAAATGTCATCTTCCAAAGTAATAATAAACTCTCCAAAAAGTCCATAGCCATCCATTTCCACTCCATCAATTCGAGTGATTGCTGCGTCAATTCTTCCAGGATTATGAAAATCAAATTGAATCGAAATCGCATCTGCATCCACATCACCCAACCAACAATTATCAAAATTAATCGAAGCACTCCCCGGCACCACCACCGAACTATCATACTCAATTGTGAACCCAATTCCATACAAGCCAACTACCAGATTACTCACATCTCCCAAAATAATATCCAAGGCAATCGTTTCCCCTTCGATCAAAGTATCAGGTTCAACATAAAAAGGCGTGACAATTGAAAAACCATCAATCGGTGGAAGATCAGTAAATTGATTTAAAATATCAGGATCAGAAAAACTATAAGTCAAACCAAAATTCTGAGTAATCGCCACAGTATCTGCTGCTTCGATGATTCCATTTCCATCTGTGTCGATATGTTTATAATTGACATTGGAAGTCGGTGTAGTTTGCGACCAATCAAAAGAAGGTTGTCCTAACCAATCGAAAGAAACATTTTCCCGAGTCGTCCCAACTGAATCATAAGCCAAACCAATATTTAATAAATCAAAATGATTGACCACCATATTCGTATCCGTATCTCCCGGCCACACACAATCATCATCAATAAAAACATCCACGTCAACCGAAGCGGTACAACCAAAATCATCAGTAATGGTCAAACTATAAATTCCCGATTCCGATTCAGTTACATCATTAATCGTAGGATTCATAAGTGTTTCTGTAAAACCATTCGGGCCAGTCCAAAGAAAAGTAGTTCCCAGATTCGCATACAATTCCAAAGTGTCATTTTCACAAAGTGGCGCATTGGAAAATTCTAATAATCCAAAGTCAAGGTAGTTTTGAACAGTAACCGTTGGTCCTTGTGAATTGAAAATAGCCATTCCATTTCCATCAGTAATTGTCAAAAAATAAGTGGTCGTTTCTGACGGAGAAGCAATTGGATTTGGAATGTTTGGATTATTAATACCTGTTGCTGGAGTCCATGAATAATTAAATCCAGCTACTGGATTTTCATCAGAAAGAGGAACTATTCCTCCTACACAAATAGTAGTGTCATTTGAAAAATCGAAACACACATTTTGGATGATTTCATAATCAGGAGATACAAATGTGCAACCGTTTGTATCGGTAATGGTTAAGTTGTAGATTCCTGTAGCAAGACCATTTGATGGTAGGCCTCCATTTGACCATAGATAAGAATAAGGAGATGTTCCACCGCTAACAGTAATAGCTATATCTCCATCATTGGTTCCAATGCAAGAAACATTGGTAACAATTACATTAGTAATTTGAATAGGATCAGGTTCATATATTGTGAAGCTTTCCTCCAACTCACATCCATTCACATCAATAATCGAAACAGAATAAATCCCTGAAGATAAATTAAATTGATCTTCAGCCAAACTTCCATTTGACCAATTAAAAGTATAAGGCGCACTTCCTCCAAAAACATCAATTTCAATTGATCCATCATTCCCCCCAAAACAGGAAACATCCATAATTTCTGAATTACCAATTACGATTGGATTAGAAACAGAAATGGTAAAATTATCAACATTCTGACATCCAGTATTTAAGTCAGTAACTGTTATTTGAAATGGCCCATTTGCAGGATTTATTTCACATGGAAAGTTGGAACAAACGATATTTCCCATTCCATCTAAAACTTCAATGGAACAATTCAAGCAAGGTACAGCCAAATCAATCATCACCATTGCTCCTGGACAAACTAGCGTATTTGCATTGATGCTTGTTGATGGAAGATTGGTGTCTTCACTTACTGTTACTTGATCTGAAGCAGTACATCCATTATCAGTATCAGTCACAATTAATGTATAAGTTCCAGGCTGAGAAACATTCGCATTTTGAGAAATACTGATTGAATTATTATTTGGATCAAACCACTCATAAGCCATATTTCCACTACTTGTCGTAGCTGTTCCATCCAAAACTACAGAGGTAATCAAACAAGTTAAAACTAAGTCTGGCCCAGCGTGAACTGTAGGTGGAGTTATATTTTCATTTATAGAAATTACTGATGTAGCTGCACATCCATTATCTGTATCTGTTACAACTAATTCATATTCCCCTGGTTGAGTGACTTCTAAAATGGAAGTGGTTGAAATAGCAACTCCTAAATAATACCACTCAAAAACCAAAGCCGCATTTCCTCCTGTACTTCCCGAAGCATCTAAAGTAATCGTACCATCTATACAAGTCAATGTTGTACTTGGACTAGGATCAATCACAATATTTGGCTGAGCTACATCTGAAGTAATATCAAAAACTAAATAATCAATATCAGAACATTGCAAAACTGTATCTTTTACAATCAAATAATAATCATCAAGATCAAACACCTCAACGACAATACTATCGCCCACCAAAATATTATTCGAGTTATACCATTCGTAAACTATATTGATTCCTGTCGAAGAATTACTTCCATCCAAAACCAAAGGCAAAGTAACACTCGGCGTAATACAGTTCAACAAAAATTCAGTTTGAGATGCACTCACATCAGCCATCAGATTTGATTCCACTTCATACTCATATCCATCAGGCGCAGAAACGTCACAACCAAATGCATCAGTAATATATAAAGTATAAGTTCCAGCCACCAAACCAGTTCTATCCAAAGGATCATTCGTCCCTGACAAATCTTCCCAATCATATATATAAGGTGCAGCCGTTCCTGATACACTTAGATCAATACTTCCATCTGCATTGCCTGAGCAATTTTCATCGGTGACAGAACTGGTCAAAAAGAAACTTTGATTGGGTGGGTTGGGTAAAATTGTTGAACTCGAACACCCTATATTATTGTCAGTAACATTTATAGAAAAAGGATACAAAGGATAATAATTCAACCAAGCAGGATCACTTAAGTCAAAAGCCCAAGGCAACGAATTAGAAACCAAAGTATCATTCGCATCTCTAATTTCAACGGTACAATTCGTACAGGAAGCATCCATCAAATCAGCTGAATAATTAATCACTTCCTGACAATTATAAATCGTATCATTAAATTCATTCACCGGCAAATGAATCATCGGCCCTGATCCATCATTTTCAATAGTGACTTCCTTTTCTACACTACACCAACTCATATTCGCATTGCTCACTTCCAATGTATAAATGCCTGCTGATGAAACTGTGGTAGAAATATTCGTAGAAATTACAAAGTTTCCTTTTTTCCATTCGTAAGTAAAATCTGGACTCGTGGAAGAACCTGTTCCGTCTAAAGTAACCGTTGGGTTAGCGCAAGAAAGCATGGCAGGATTTTGAATATTGACAAATGGGAAATTTATATCTGCGGTTACGAGAACAGAACTACTACTGGTGCAACCATTTATTTGGTCGGTGACAGTTAGTGTATAAGTTCCTGTACTTCCAATAAATGGATTTAATGAAGTTGCAGAATTAAATAAAAAGATTCCATCTGTAGTGGTCCACAAATATGAAAATTCTGGCCCTGTACTTGATCCTGTTCCATCTAAAGTAATTGACTGATTGGTACAGGATAATATTGGAGGAGTATTTATAATTGCAGTTGGTGTGTTAGCATCACTATTCACTTCTACCGCAGCATTCGAACTACAACCATTAACAATATCAGTTACCTCTAATATGTAAAGTCCTGGACTGTTCACAATTGCATTAGTCGTATTGCTTCCCGAAACAATATTTCCATTTGTAGTACTCCAAAGAAATTCGAAATCTGGGCCTGTACTTGATAGTCCTCCGTCAAGCGTAACTGTGGGAGTATTGCAATCAAGATTACCAGGAGGAAGAATCGTACAAACTGGAAAATCTGAAATAGAAATATAATCAGTCTTACACTCTGTATCACTCTCACCTGCACTATTAGTCACCGTCAAACAAACTGAATAATTTGCAGCATTCACATAAGTATGAATAGGAGAGAATTGCTGAGAAGTATTACCATCACCAAAATCCCATACCCAATCTGTAATTGAACCTCCGGGAGAAATGGATTGATCCATAAAAACAACTGTTACTGGACTCGATGCTCCACCGCAATTGTCATAAGGTTGAATGGTGAATTCGGCAGTAATTTGCGACTGCAGATTACCAAAAAATAAAATCAATACGATCAGGAGAGGTAGCTTTTTCATATTCTATTTTGTTTAAAAACATACAGATGTTCATGTCTTACATTACAAATGTAATTCCTTTCAAGGCGAATAAAAAGTACATTTTTAAGCATTTATAGATTTTAAAATGAGTTAATTTTATTAAAATGCTTGATTCTATTATGGTTTTTAATTTTTTTTATGAAATTTATAGAAAAATAAAATACTCATAAAATAAATTTTTATAAAAAAAAAGGAGTGTTTTATGCTCATAATTCTCTTTTATGAAAAATACAAAATTAATAGTTCTACTTAAAAAACTATCCTTGACAGAGCTCCGTAAATTTCAAGAGTACGTCATATCGCCTTTTTTTAATAAAAATAAAAAGGTGCAACAGCTTGTAAATATATTGTTAGAAAATGCACCAAAATTTGATTCAGAGGTTTTGGAAAAAAGAAAGGTTTTTGAAAAGATATATATGAACCAACAATATAATGAATTACAAATCAACAATGTCATTTCCGATTTGCTACAATTATTATACAATTTTTTAGCACAGCTTCAATTTGAGCAACAGCCACTTTTGCAAAAAAAATATGCACTCAAAGAGTTGTTCCAAAAAGATGCGCCACAGCATTTTGAAAAAACAATTCGAAGGTATCGACAATTGGAAACTAAAAAAGAGGAACGCAGTTTTGATTTTTTTTTGGAGAAAAAAGATTTCTACAGTCAACTCGACCAATTTGTCCAAACCAAAATCAAACGACAATTCGACGAAAATCTTCAACTCTCAAGTGACTCCCTCGACCTCAGTTATTTTATCAATAAGTTGCACATCGCTTGTAATATGATTTCTCGAAACATTGTCATCAATGCAAATTATCATTGCGACTTCCTCGATGAGATTTTAATTTTCTGTAAAAAAAATAAGCACTTCAAAAATCATCCTGCGCTGCAAGTTTATTTTAAAACGATTCAAATGCTCAAAGGAAAAGGGAAGGAGGCCTTCTATTTTGATTTGAAAAAATCCTTAGTCGAACACTATCGTATTTTCCCAAAAGAAGAATTATTTACCCTCTACACTTACGCTTTGAATTTTTGTATCAAAAAAATAAATAGTGGACAAGCTACTTTTTATCAAGAGATTCTCGAACTCTACAAAGTATTACTTGACCGGAAAATCATCTTCCTCGATGGACACCTTTCGCAATGGACGTACAAAAATATTGTCACTACCGCCATTCGCCTCAAAGAGTTTGAATGGACAGAAAATTTCATTTACACCTACCAAAATGCACTTCATGCCAACGAACGTAACAATGCTCTTGCATATAATTTGGCAACACTTTTTCATGCACAAGGTGACTATCGAAATACTTTATTCCAATTGCAGAATGTAGAATTTACCGATACCAGTTACCATTTGGGTGCAAAGATTTTACAGTTAAAAAGTTATTATGAATTGAATGAAGGAGAAGCTTTTTTCGCACTCATCGAAGCGTTTAAAAAATATATTTTACGCAGCAAAGACTTAAGCGATTATCGAAAAAAAGCCAACGCTAACTTTATAAAATTAGCTAAAAAAATTTTCCAAATAAAAGGAAGGAATGGAAAAACAGTAGATCAAAAACGAAAAAAAATAAAAGAAGATCTAAAAAATCTAGAACCGATCGCTAACAAAACATGGCTTCTATTAACGGTGAATGATTAACTGTGAACGGTTAACACCATGTCTTACACAATGGTGTTAATCATTCACAGTTAACAGTTAATTAACGATTATTTTTCCAGAATTAATTACATTTCCATTTTCGGAGATGGTATAAAAATGAATTCCGGTCTTTAGATCATTTCGTTTTAGTTCAAATTCAGCGCCGTTGAATTTTTGTTGAAAAGCCAATTTTCCAAATTGATCAAATAACTTTATTTTCCCATTTTCAATGGCGGTTCTTAATTGTAGTTTTGTAAAATCTCTAAAATTATTTTGACGAGAAAGTAATTTATTTTCTGCCTTATTTGGACGTTGAATTAAGATCGACAAAAATTCAGATTCGTCCCATTCTTCCAATTCGATTTCCTCAAAGTCCTGATAATTAACGGGCGAAATTTCGTCATCAATTAAAAGAATCGCATCTTCAAAAACCGAACAATTGGCGAGTGGGGTAATTTCATCATTTAGAATATTTCCATCTGCATTATTTTTATTGTCATTGAAATCTTGATTCCAAAAATTATGTCCAAATAATAATGGAGTGAATGCTAAGAGAATAAACGAAGTAGAAATTATTATTTTTTTCATGTTATTATTTTTTTGATTTGATGTATTAATGAGTACAAATATTTAGTTTTTTTATAAATTCCACAATGACAAATTAGTTGACTTGTGGAAATAATATGAACATATTTTGCTCTTGTATTAATACTTACCGTATTTTTAATGTTATTTTTGTGGAAATAAAAAATGCATAATGAGTCAAGTTGAAAACTATAAACTCTACGAAACGATTCAAACTTTAGACAAAAAAGAAATCCGTCAAATCAAACGGGTCTTGGAATCCCCTTTTTTTGTTTTGAGAAATGACGTAGGCAATTTATTTGAGGTCTTGACAAAATATCATCTAAAAGGAAAACCATTTCCCAAAAAGGAAGTGGTTTTCCAAAAGGCATTTCCCCAAAAGGAATATGATTATACATTTCTTCGAGGAACGATGAGTGATTTATTCGAACTCATTGAAGAGTATTTTTTAATTCAAAAAAGACGAAATGGGAAACTTAAAACTCGCCATCTTCTTGCTGAAATATATAGAGAAAGAAAACTCCTCAAAGCATATCAATCAGTAGTAAAAAAAACTGCAACAATTTTGGAAAATCAACCTTTGCGCAATGAATTTTATTATCAACAATTGTTGAATTTTCAGTTGGAGGAAATGACTTTCAAAGTAAAAAATCAGCGAACCAGAGATTTTAATTTAGGAGCGATTTCAGAGACGATTGATCTAGTTTTTTTAGTACAAAAATTAAAATTCGCTTGTTCTCAAATTTCGCATCAACAAGTTTTTAAAGCGGAATATGATTTTGGTTTGCTTCCTCATTTTTTGCCAATGATCGAGCAAGAGAAATATTTAAAAATACCTGCGATTGCGATTTATTATTATTGTTATCGGTTTTTGACGGAGGAAAATGGAGATGCGTTTTTTAAAAAATTTAAAACGATACTTTTTCAAAACAAGGAATTATTCGATGTTTTGGAAATGAAGGAGTTATATTTATTTGCCATCAACTTTTGTATTCGAAAACTGAATCAAGGGAAAAGAAAGTTTGGGAATGAAGTTTTGAATTTATACAAAGATGGATTGGAAGCCAACTATTTTTTGGAAAATGGCATGTTGTCAAGATTTACTTTCAACAATATCGTTGCAGCTGGAATTTATTCCGAAGAGTTTGATTGGATAGAAAAAATTATCGAAACCTATTCTGAAAAATTGGAAGAAGAATATCGAGACTCGACGGTGAATTTTAATTTAGCTCGCTTGGAATATACTCGAAAAAATTATGGGAAAGCAATGTTGCATTTACAAGAAATAGGTTCAAAAGATTTAGTGAATAACTTAATTTCAAAAACATTGTTGATGAGAATCTATTATGAGTTGGAAGAGTTTGATTCGCTATTTTCGCATTTGGATAGTTTCCAGATTTATATTCGACGACGAGAGGTGAGTGATTTTCATCGGAAGAATTATATGAATGCGATTCGGTTGGTGAAGAAGTTGGTCTCATTGCCTAAGTTGGATAAGAAGGCTCGGACGACTTTTAAAAAAAGAAATAGAATCAGAGGAAATTTTGACAGAACGAGAATGGTTGTTAAGTAAAATGTAAGTCGGGTTCAGCCTGAAGCAGACAGGTTCTTAAACCGATCATGTTTGCAAATTACTTCCACAAAAGTATGATTATCAAGCTTTTTTGGGGTTCATTTTTTTTCAGAAAATAGACGTGTAATTATTCTTCATCAGGAAAGAGGATTTTGTTTTGAAATGATTTCTCTTAAGACAAAAAAAACAATTCGCAAATAATTTATATTGGAAATAATTAACAAATGCGCTTTTCATTTTTCCAGCATGACCGAAACGCTTTCTAGCGTATCGGTCATAAACGACTATAAAATCTTTTGTTTGAGATATTCTCATTAACCTCGTGAAAAGCAGATAGTTATTCCACATCAGATAAATCTATTTTCTTCGTTTCAAATTTACGCCCCAAAATATTTTCACACCAACCATTCTCGTCTTCAATGAATTATCAGAATCCATATTCACATTTTTCAATCCTAAAACATAATATCCCGCCAGATATATTTTACTTAATTCCCAAGAATACAAAGGTTGCTTTATTTCAAAGTTGAGTCCATAATTCCAATCTGCAAGTTCAATCTGAGCAAAAAAAGGAGCAAAAATAGGAATAGAAAATTCCGATAAATTTAGGAGTTTCCATTTGTTAATTTCTGCAAAAGAAAAGGATACTCCAGTCGTCAATAATGTACTCTTTCGAGGAAAAATTAAGAAATTTGAATTTAATTGAATCGTATTAGAAACGGAACGAATTTGATAATCCAATTCTACCATTTCTCCAATAAGATTAACTGAGGGAATAGAATAATTAGAGGTCAAACGTTCTAACCGATAATCAAATTCCAAAGAAATAGACTCTGAAATAGCATATTGAACTCCAAAATTTGGACTGGGTATTTGAATTTCTTTGGTAAATGAAATATCTAAATCGTTCTTCCCATTTACCCAAGTAACATTAGATGAAATTCCTATTTGTATTTCCCAAGGTGACTGCTGACCTTGGGAATGAATACAAAAAAAAATGAATACAAAAAAAAAGAGGATTCTCATATTTGTTATTTTTATTGTTGTTAAGTTCATGTTCACAATTATTATTTTTTCCAAAAAAAAAATCTACATCTTTCTAAAAACACCTCCTCCCACACCTTTAAGTTTTCCATTTTAACTATCTTGTGAAAAACCATAACAATACTCTTACGTATTTTATTTTTATCCATTTAGGAATCAGGAGTTTTATCCCTCATCATCTCAATATAAGCTATTCAAAAAGTGGGAAAAACAAAAACCCCCTGACTCCCGACCGAGAGCGCAGCGAGCAACCTGACTGCTGACTCAAAAAAAAAAACACTATGCCAGAATTCGTTCACCTCCATTGCCATACTCAATACTCTCTACTCGACGGTGCATCTTCCATTGCAGGAATGATGGACAAAGCTGCTGCCGATGGTCAAAAAGGAGTTGCCTTGACCGATCACGGAAATATGTTTGGCGCATTTAAGTTTGTTGCAGAAGCAACCAAACGAAATATCAAACCCATCATCGGTTGTGAATTTTACCTCGTAGAAGATCGCCATAAAAAATCCTTCCTCCGAGGAAAAGGAGAAAAAGATAAACGATACCACCAATTACTTTTAGCCAAAAATAGAAAAGGTTACGAGAATCTTTGCAAGCTGTGTTCCTTAGGTTACATGGAAGGTTTGTACAGTAAATATCCTCGAATCGACAAAGAGCTTTTAGTAAAATATTCTGAAGGATTAATTGCGACAAGTTGTTGTATTGGAGCGGAATTGCCACAAGCTGTTTTGAGAGGAAAAGATGGAGAGGCAGAGAGATTATTAAAGTGGTGGCTTGATCTTTTTGGCGAAGATTATTATATCGAATTTCAGCGACATGGCGGTTTGGAAAATATCGACGGACTCGGCGTAAGTCAAGAAGATATCAACCAAGTCTTACTCAAACTCGCAAAAAAATATAAGGTAAAAACCATTTGCACCAATGACACTCACTACGTCGAAGAAGAAGATTGGGCACCGCATGATATTCTTTTATGTATCAATACCGCAAGTAGTGTAGCGAGTACAGAACGTTTTAAATTTCCAAGTACTGACTTTTATTTTAAGACACAAGATCAGATGAAAGTCTTGTTCAAAGACTTGCCTGAGTCGGTGGACAACACCATGGAAATTTATGACAAAATCGAAACACTTGAACTCGCACGAGATGTACTCTTACCGAATTTCCCCATCCCCGAAGGATATACTTCGCAAGATGATTTTCTCCGAGGATTGACTTATCAAGGTGCGAAAAAAAGATGGGGCGACATCACGCCTGAGATCAAAGAGCGATTGGATTTTGAATTAAGTGTAATCAAAGCGTCTGGTTATCCTGGGTACTTTTTGATTGTCCAAGATTTCACTACGACCGCTCGGCAGATGGGCGTAAGTGTTGGGCCAGGTCGGGGATCGGCAGCAGGTTCGGCAGTAGCTTATTGTGTTGGAATTACGAATGTTGATCCAATTAAATACGATTTACTTTTTGAGCGATTCTTGAATCCTGAGCGAGTTTCGATGCCCGATATTGATATTGATTTTGATGATGTGGGTCGACAAAAAGTAATTGACTATGTAATTGATAAATATGGTCGAAACCAAGTAGCTCAAATTATCACCTACGGTTCGATGGCTGCCAAAAGTAGTATTCGAGATGTTGGTCGAGTGTTAGATGTACCACTTTCGGAAGTAGATAAAGTCGCCAAAACTTTCCCACTTCAGTTAGGCGCAACCCTCAAAGATGTCTTGGAAGAAGGCGACATCAATAAGAAATTAAAAAGTAAAATGAATTCGGAAGATGTAGAGAAAGCCTACCAATTCCGAAAGCTCGCTGAGCAACCTGACCACATCGGAAAGATGTTGCAGACTGCTCGAAAGCTCGAAGGCTCAATTAGAAATACTGGAATCCACGCCTGCGGAGTCGTAATTACTCCTGACGAAATCACCAATTATATTCCAGTTACCGTTGCCAAAGATTCTGACATGTTGGTCAGTCAATTTGATAATAGTGTGGCGGAAGATGCAGGACTTTTGAAGATGGATTTCTTAGGTTTAAAAACTTTGACCATCATCAAAGATGCGATCAAAATGGTCAAGGAAAATAAAGACCTCGAAATTGATCCCGACGAAATTCCGCTCGAAGATGAAAAGACTTATAAACTTTTCCAACGAGGAGATACCATTGGAGTTTTTCAATATGAGTCCACGGGAATGCAAAAATATTTGCGTGATTTAGTTCCCACAAAATTTGAGGATTTGATTGCGATGAATGCCCTGTATCGTCCTGGTCCATTAGCGTATATTCCATCTTTCGTTTTGCGGAAGCATGGAAAAGAACCCATCAAATATGACCTCGCAGATATGCAGGAATATTTGGAGGAGACTTACGGAATTACCGTTTATCAAGAGCAAGTGATGTTGCTCTCCCAAAAGCTCGCCAACTTTTCCAAAGGTGAAGCGGATATGTTGCGGAAGGCAATGGGTAAGAAAAAGAAGAAATTGATTGACCAAATGTGGCCTAAGTTTTTGGAAGGTTGTCAAAAAAATGGACACGATGAAACGATCGTAAAAAAAGTTTGGACGGATTGGGAAGCCTTTGCTTCCTATGCATTTAACAAATCTCACTCGACTTGTTACGCTTTAGTTGCGTTCCAAACTGCTTACTTAAAGGCGCACCACCCTGCCGAGTTTATGGCTTCGGTTTTGACGCATAATAAAAATGATATTTCAAAATTAACTTTCTTTTTACGGGAATGTAAAAGGATGGGAATAGACGTACTCAGTCCAGATGTAAATGAAAGTGCAGCAGATTTTTCAGTTAATAAAAAAGGACAAATTCGTTTTGGATTGACTGCCTTGAAAGGAGTTGGTTCTGGGCCAGTTGAAGCTGTTTTGAAACAAAGAGCAACAGGTGTTCCATTCAAAGATGTTTTTGATATGATGCGCCGTTTAGACTTGAGTTCTTTTAATAAAAGATGTTTGGACAGTTTGGTTTTAGGTGGTGGATT
>Ga0114957_1002406_pt1 | contig 17987 bp, 13 predicted proteins | sample BantaG_FD_87175 | JGI IMG/M metagenome (GOLD analysis project Ga0114957, IMG submission 87175) | Marine algal microbial communities from Bantry Bay, Ireland - BantryBay_4 metaG | ecosystem: Host-associated > Algae > Red algae > Unclassified | place: Bantry Bay, Ireland | collected 2014-11-21 | reverse complement strand
TTGCTTGATGAATTTCGCATTTCTCAAAGCAAGTCCAAGGTAGTCATCATTACCTGTAGCATTGTACGCATCAATCAGTCCCTTAAGCATCAAACCATTCCATGATGCTAAAATTTTGTCGTCAAGTCCTGGACGAATACGTGATGCTCTATAGTCGAAAAGTGCTTTGCGAGATCGATCTAGACTTGATTTTAATTCGGTTTCTTTAAGTCCTAGCTTCGAGGCCATTTTAGTTATCGATGTTGGCTTATTGAGGATATTTGTGTGTTCCCAATTACCACCTTTTGTAACATCGTAGACCTTCTTAAAGTACTTGAGATCAAGAGCATCAGTAATGATACTATCTACCTCTTTTTCGCTAAAGACATAGAACTTGCCTTCCTCTCCTTCACTATCAGCATCTAGGCTAGAGTAAAATCCATAGTCGTCTGACATCAACTCTCTCTTGACAAATTCGATACTTTCATCTACCACTTCTAAGTAAAGAGGTTTCTTCATGACCTGATATGCTTGACTGTAAAGACTGATAAGTTGTCCATTGTCATAGAGCATTTTTTCAAAGTGTGGAGCTAGCCATTCACTGTCTGTACTGTACCTCGCAAATCCACCTCCGAGTTGGTCGTAAATACCACCTCTCGCCATCTTATCTAGAGTCAATTCTACAGCTTGAAGTGCCTTTTTGTCATTATAGCGATCACCATACTTGAGTAGAAATTCGTAATTGTTAGGCATTGGAAATTTTGGTGCACCTACCTTTCCACCTTCTACAAAGTCAATTCGCTTAAGGAACTTGTTTTTAATTGCTGACAACGATGCATCCGTCCAATCTACACTTCCAGTATATACCTCTATAAGGTCTGTCTCTTGGATACCCTGTGAGATCTGATTAGCACTCTCTACGATCTTACCATAGTCTGTAGTTTTTAAGTCTACAATCTGATTAAGTATTTTTATCCAATCATCTTTTGGAAAGTATGTCCCTGCGAAGAATGGTTTACCATCAGGAAGTGTTACGGCGTTCAATGGCCATCCTCCCTGACCAGTGAGTAAGTTACATGCTGTCATATACACATCATCGATATCTGGCCTTTCTTCTTTGTCTACTTTGATACAAATGAAGTGCTCATTCATATAGTTAGCCACTTCCTCATCTTCAAATGACTCATGCTCCATCACGTGACACCAGTGACATGCTGCATAACCCACACTTACGATTACAAGTTTGTTTTCATCGGTTGCCTTCTGAAGAGCCTCTTCGCCCCATGGAAACCAATTTACTGGATTGTGAGCATGTTGCAAGAGGTAGGGACTCGTCTCTTGGATAAGCGCATTGGTATGCTCGTGCTGTGTTCCCGTCGTCGGCAATGTTGATTGCGAGGGTGTACATTCCTTAAGGAAAAACAGAAATGGAAGCAGGCTGATACAAAGTAGGGTCTTATTCATAGAGTAAAGGTATTAATTTGGACATAAAAGGGTGAATTGTAGGATGTGTTTAATGGTTGTTATCATGGCGCTGAGAAAGAGTATTCCTAATAGATCTCTCACATTTGCATGTAAATGGATAGAGTGTACCCGAGTCTGTATCTCGTTTAGATTGTAATTTTTTGACTGCGATTTTTGGCAGGATGCAACCCTTAGTATTTGTTTCAGTCTTTAGTTTGAAAGCAATCTATTAATACAATATTACAAATATCAACAACTATGAAAAACTTGAAATTTTATTTATTTGGAATTCTTGCTCTTACATTACTTTCAGTAGGATGCAGTGACGGACACAAGGTGATCTATGGATCAGATACTTTAGTCTCTGAAGATAGAGCAGCTGAGTCATTTACAAAAGTGACCATAGATGGTCTCGCTGAAGTCATAATCGAACAGAGTGATATACCATATCTAGAGGTTATAGCTAATGATAATATCATCGATGATCTCAAGACAGATTACTCAGGTAATAGGTTGACTATTGAGTTTGCTGATAACACCAATTATAATAATGTTGATGCAACTGTCTATGTAGGAACGCCAGTGATAGAATCTATCGAAAAAGATGGAGTCGGCAATGTCAACGTTTTAGATTTCTTTGGTTTAGATCGATTGGATATCACTCAGGATGGTGTAGGAGATATCTACTTAGAAGGGAGTGCTGATCGATTAGTATATGAACATGATGGAGTAGGGAGCCTCGAGGCATTTGACTTCGAAGCTAATCGAGTTGATATTGAAACTGAAGGAGTTGGGAGTTCAGAGGTACACGCGGTAGAGAAACTACGAGGTGAATTAAATGGGGTCGGAAATATCTACTATATAGGTGATCCAAGTATCTCTATTGATGATGATGGAGTTGGAAGAGTAATTAATTCGAATTAATCAACTCATACCATCTTTAATTTAACTTTTAATACAATGTTATAGTTTTATATTTTGTAATTTACATAAAATGCAATAACATGGTTTGGAAATCTCTCAATGGAAATACGATAGACATGCCAATTTATAGTGCAGTAGAACAAGCAATACTTAAAGAAAAGAACCTTGGTCATAAACTCAAAATCTGTATTGGGACTGATAGTCAAGTCAAGAATGGAATAGTGAATTATGCCACGGTTATTGTTTTCTTAAGAGAAAAGAGAGGAGGTTATATGTATATCCACAGAGAACAAAGTAATCTGGTTACGTCACTCAAGCAAAGGATGATCTCTGAAGTTGCTAAGTCTATCAATGTAGCGCATAGTCTTTGTGACCTTCTTGATTCTCACAATATAGCTTTGGAAGTTCATGCAGATATCAATACCGATCCTAATTTTGATTCTAATGTCGCACTCAAGGAAGCTATGGGATATATCCAAGGTATGGGATTCAAATTTAAAGCTAAGCCAGAGGCATTTGCTTCAAGTAGCTGTGCTGATAAGTGTGTGGCATGATTATAACTGCAGCATCCCTATCTGCCTACCAATTTTTACTGTTGATATCGATCATCTTCATAGAAGTCTGAGATGCTTGCATTTCCTGTAGAGTCACAGAATCACTTAATATCAGGGTTTCGGATATGACCTACGGTAATAAACTACAGTTCCATTGCTGGTTTTCTTAGGAGTTACTCTCAATCGGGATTGCACCAATTGATTTCAATTAATGTAGCTGGTTCATACTTCCTTTCTATTACAAATCTCTCAAACTTGACACAATTGACACTGATGGAGACAGAGTTTTGTGGACAGGACAACGATCTGCTATCTCCAATATCCTTTTTCTCTGATCATCATCTAAGTCACCTTGCAGTTCAATACTACAATCAAACTGATCAATTTTCTTTTCGCCACTTTCACAATCTTTGCAATCAACTGTATAATTCCGTTTAAAGTTGATATGAACAATTGCTTCATCAAGATTCCAGCCTTTTCGCCTGGCATACATCTGCATCGTCATTACCTTACAAGCAGCAAGAGATGAAGATAAGAGTTGATAAGGAGACGGACCAAAGTCTTCGGAATTGACAGATTCCGATTCATCAGCAAGCAATGAATGCTTTCCTGCTTTTATTTCTGTAGTAAAACCGATGTCACCCAACCTAGCCGCTACTTGCCGGTCAGACTTTAAAAGGATTTCCTCAGGTGCAGCGATGTATCTACTCAGCCATGATGCAACCAAGTCTCCGACATAATTTGCATCTAGCTTGTCAGATAACATATGATCAGCTCCATCTAATGATATAAAACTCTTTGGATGAAATGCTGCATGATAAATTTTGGCAGCATTCTCTATGCCTACGACAGTGTCTTGTGGAGAGTGCATGACTAAGATTGGTTTCTTCAATTCCTTAAGTATGCCTTCCATATTTTTACTTCTCAAGTCGTCGAGAAATTGTTTTTTAATTGTAAACTTTCGACCACCTATGTTTACCATCGCTTTACCATCCGACTTGATGGTTTCTATCTTTTGAGAAAGTAAGTGAGTCACATGCTCTGGTTCTGAAGGAGCACCAATCGTCGCAACTGCCTTGATAGAGGACAATTGAGAAGCAGCGTAGATTACAGCGGCACCTCCAAGAGAGTGTCCTACTAAGAGTTCTGGAGCTTTATAGTTATCTTCTAAGTATTGGGCTGCAGCCAAGATGTCATCCACATTTGATGAGAAGTTTGTATCTTCAAATTGCCCTTCACTTTCGCCTAAACCAGTAAAGTCAAACCTAAGAACTGCAATGCCATTTTGCATCAAGCATCTCGCAATGTATCGAGTTGCTGAAAGATTCTTATTACCAGTAAACACATGTGCTAAGATTGCATATGCGTGAATCTCTCCATTAGCAGGTACCTCCAATTTCGCAGAAAGATTGAGTCCTTTATTATTAATGAATTCCAGTTTGGTAGATGCCATAATTGAGAGTGTCTATTTGATTAAAGAACCTGTCTGATGTCTAAAGTCGACTGTAGGGTATAGGTTGGTTTGTGTTTGCCTTCGTTATATGTCGTATTTGATATCCAACAAGTATCAACACCGTAGAGATTACCACCTTGGATATCTGATGTCAAACTATCTCCAATGACAAGAGTCCTTTTCTTGATAGGTAATGGCGAGTTTTGATTAAATGCATGGTCAAAATATGCTACATCAGGCTTAGCTATTCCAATCTCATCAGAAACAGTTATTGAGTCGAATAAGTGGATTAAATCCATCCTTTTTAATCTTGGTCTTTGGACTTCTTTGAATCCATTAGTGATTGCATGGATTCGATAATCAGCTTTGAGTGATTTCAAAAGTCCTTTGATTCCCGGAAGAGCTTCAGTTGTCAAAATCAAATGCTTGAGATAGGCATCGTTTATTTTACCTCCGTTATAATCGCCATAGCCATGCTCTCTGAAAAAAGCTTCAAACCTTTCACTTCGTAGAGTTGCATTGTCAATTTCTCCTTTTTCAAATGCGATCCAATACCGTCTATTTACATGAGTAAATTGATTGTATACTTCATCCGTAAAGGTAATGCCAATTTCATTTATTACATTAGCAAATGCTTGCTTACTTCCTTTTTCGAAATCGACAATTGTATTATCGATATCAAAGAAGAGGTCATCATATTTTTGACCAGTAGTTTGTGATGACATTATTATATTTTATACTTGATTATTGATGAATACCTGCGAGGTCTAATAGGAATGCATACTCTAGTGCTGTCTCTTTATATCTTCTAAATCTTCCAGACTTACCACCGTGTCCTGCTTCCATTTCGCAATAGAGAAGGAGAGGATTGTTGTCAGTCTTATAATCTCTGAGTTTAGCAATCCACTTGACTGGTTCCCAGTACTGGACTTGGGAGTCATGATATCCTGTTGTGATTAAAGTCGCTGGATAGTCTTTTGCAACTACATTATCATAAGGTGAGTAACTTTTGATATAGTCATAATAGATTTTATCTTTAGGGTTTCCCCATTCATCAAACTCTCCAGTTGTCAGAGGTATTGACTCGTCCAGCATCGTCGATACAACATCTACGAAAGGGACAGCGGCTACTACGCCTTTCCACATGTCTGGGTTATAGTTCATAATAGCACCCATCAGTAATCCTCCAGCACTTCCTCCCATTGCAAAGAGTTTTTCATCACTCCCATATCCTTGCTTTACCAAATATTGGCCACAGTCAATAAAGTCATAGAACGTGTTTTTCTTCTTAAGGAATTTTCCATTTTCATACCATTGTCTACCAAGTTCTTGACCTCCTCTGACATGAGCAATGGCATAGACAAATCCTCTGTCAAGTAGGCTGAGTCTAACTGAGCTAAAATATGGATCCATACTATTCCCATAACTTCCATAACCGTAGAGTAAAAGTGGAGCACTTCCATCAAGTGGAGTATCTACATGATATACAATGCTCACCGGTACATTAACTCCATCCCTTGCAGGGACCATGATCCTTTCAGACTTATAATTATCTTGACTAAATGTGCCAATCACTTCCTGTTGCTTCAGTTTGCTAAATAACTTAGTCTCCATATTATAATCGAATATCGTTCGAGGTGTAGTCATGGAGGTGTAAATCAATCGCAAAACATCAGTATCAAACTCAGGATTAGTAGATGGATAAGCCACGTAGGCATCCTGCTCAAACTCGATATAGTGATCGGCACTGTTATCCCAAGGCATCACTTTAATTTTTGAGATACCGTCAACTCTTTCACTTAATACGAGATAGTCGTTAAAGATCTCCGTATACTGGAGCAAGACAGTTTTTCTATGCGGGATAAATTCTTGCCAATTTTCTTTAGTTGTCTTATTGAGACCACAGGTCATTAATTTAAAATTCTCAGCTCCGTCCTTATTCGTTTTGATATACCACTTATCACCATAATGACTGATGCTATATTCTAAGTTCTTTTCTCTTGGTTGGAACACTGTCCAATCTGCAATTGGATTATTCGCAGGTATGTACCGATACTCATCTGAGAGAGTTGATCCCGATCCGATAATGATATACTTTTTACTTTTTGTCTTGAAGACAAATGTTCTATAAGTGTCTTCTTTTTCATGCCAGACTTCAATGTCTGTACTTGAGTCAGTACCAAGAGTATGCTTGAAGATTTTGTAAGATCTGAGTGCATCGTCTTTTCTGGTGTAGAATACAACGTTGCTTCCTTCTGCCCAAACCACACTTCCTGTAGTGTTTTCAATGATGTCGTCATAGTATTCACCAGTCTCAAGGTTCTTGAACTTAATTGAATAGATTCTTCTACTGACCACATCCTCTCCATATGCTAGGATTGTATTATCACTATTGACATTCATTCCCGCTATTGCAAAATAATCCATGTCTTTTGCCAATTCATTGACATTAAGCATGATTTCTTCTGGAGCATCCAGGCTCTCTTTCTTACGGCTGTGGATAGGATATTCTTTTCCTTCTTCATATCTGGTAATGTAATAATAGCCTTGATATTGATATGGTACACTTTCATCTGTCTGCTTGATCCGACCTACGATTTCATCAAAGAGTGAATCTTGAAATGTTTCTGTATGTGCAAGTGCCTTTGTTGTATAAGTGTTTTCCTCACTGATATAATCAAGCACACCTTGAGTTTGATCATCTGGTGTCTCAGCATTTTTTTGCTCATCAGAGAGCCTCATCCAGAAGTATTGATCATTACGAGTATCACCATGAGTTGTTATTGGATGGTCTATTTTTTTTGCAACAGGTGCATCGAGGTTTACTATTGCTGCTTCTATAGTTTTGGTTTGCATTGTGGGTTGAGGGTTTTCGAGGAATGGTTGTGTTGTTTTGGGACTACAAGATGAGAGTATCACTAAACTGAATGCTACTAATGTCTTGGCGAAAGAGAGACAATTTTTGACCATCTTAATTTGATTTAAGAGTTGATATTAAAGGTTTCCGACAACAGTATCGTGCCGAATTCAAGATTTAAGAATTGCTAAGATAACGATTGATTTGTCAGAAACAATAACAATCAGAGAACATCCCAAGTATGGTCTGCAAGTAATTCTACTTCGGCAATATGAGAGTATGGAGCCGACTTCCCCCAATCATCAGGACCGACCATAGAGAGTACTCGTTTCCCATTTGATTTTTCATATAAGTGATAGACATGCCCGACTAATGGAGTAATTCGACATTCGGCTTCATAGATGCTCTCTGAGATTGCGATTCGATCGTGTATTTTTTGTGCTTGTTTGACAAGGAGATCTACTTGCTCTTTGATCTGCGTCAATGAGTTTTCAGTTTGCTTGTACATTGACTTTAGAGCTCGCCCCTTAATCTTTCCTTCGTCTATTGGTTTGATTATTGCACTTCCCAAAGTGTGAGCATAGGGCAGGAGGTGAGGATGAGTTGCGATTTTATCTTTGTCAATTGGATTTTCCTTCATGGTGAAAAAACAGAAGAATGAGTGATTAGTTTAAATTCTATTCAGTTATTAAAAAGTAATTTATATCAAAAATCAAACACATAATATCTATTTTTATCTAAATTACTTGTATAATCAAGTGTAAGTTTGTGTAGATTTGACAAATAAAATTAGCCACTTTGGCAACCTTTTAGTCGGTTTATGAGTTATACATTTGGTTTCGATTTTTGAAAACACGATTAAAAGTGAAAAAATTAAATATAGATTGTTTGTGAATATTCACAATAATGTTCTAAAGAAGTAAGAAGCGTGAGCTTTTTCATAATTGTTTGGAGTCCTCTTGTCAAAGAGGGCTTTTTTTTTGTCTTTACCCAAAAAAAAGAATGAAGTATTAGTCATGTTTCATTTTCGTAATAGATTTTATAGAATTTTCTGCCATCAGGTTCTGTTCCTCTCTGAATCAACGACTTATCTCCATGAATGTAGATGTGAAAGTTTTTGTCGAGTTTGAGTACACTTTTGTAAACGCTATTTTGAGACCTTACCGCCTTTGGGGAAATATCAAACCTAGAGTTGACATCTGATTCTTGTTCAGGTCTCATCGCTGTATCAAACTCTAGGAAAGACTCTTTCATTGCCGTGTCACTAAAGATAGTATCTGTAAATTCTTCTTTGTCAAATTCTTCATTTTCTTTGAAGTATTCCATGGTCTTATTGAGCACATCAATCTTGTCCGTCGGACTCAACATAAATTCCTCTGAAGCTTGAGTCACTACAAAGTCCTTGGTTAGCGCCATGAACTGCTTGGTTAAATTATATTCGTTGGCACTTGGTTGCACATGAAGAAAGTCATCAACCCAATATTGTGCTTCTTTATTCTTACCTGCAGTATCTCTAATCAAAACTGAATATCCACCCTCCTGGTTATTCTCTAAGATGAGACAAGCTTTATCAATACCTTTTAGTTCAAAGCCATATTCGTGTCCAAAGGCTGAAAATTCTTCAGCTTCATGGAGTTGTAGGAAGGGGACTGTCGTTTCTGATTTAAAGAGTCCTATCCCTCTAACAAGTTCATCACCATATCGGATGTGATTGAATATTACTACACTGAGCTTTCCATCTTTAATCTGTGGATGCGTACTCTTTTCATAAAGTAGGGTCGCTAGATTATTAGAAAGTGAAATAAAAGAATCCTCATCAGCAAAGAGGTTATTCACCAAGGTATACACCGTATTATGACTGAGATCGATACTATGACAAAACTCAAATACTTCATCAGTCTTAAGTGTATCCAAGAAATATGATTGTAGGAACCGTTCTGTATCGCCATCACTGACACGTGTCTCTTCACTACTTAAGATGAGTTTTCCCTCTCTTGAGATCGATCCGATATGATGAGTGATGAGTCTTGACAGTACAGCTTCTTTTAGGTCTATAACATTCATGATTTCTTAGATTGTGTTACACTGAGATGTAAATGTAAGTTACAATCTCTGCTACTCAAGTGAAACTAGATTGTTATTTTTGGCTGGATTAGAAAGATCCTAAACTTGTTACTGAAAATCTAAGCTACTTCACCTCCGCAGCTACTCCCTGATCCAGCAGTACATCCATAGCAATGTTGGTCTAGTACAATCTTCCTATTGATAAACTCTTCCATGTCAAAATTATCCAAATGGTTAGACGGGGTAGATACTTTCAGATCTAACATTTGATTAAAATCACAGTCATAGACATGACCATCCCAACTCACAGAAATCGTATTTCGACACATCAACCCACCTATTGTAGATGGATTATAGGCATCTATCAAGTCGGTCATGTATTGAGTGTAATTATCTGACTCTAAGAGGTAGTCAAGGAATCGACTGATTGGTAAGTTAGTTATGGCAAATAGGTTATTGAAAACAATGCCGTATCTTCTATTTAATTGATTTTTAAACTCAGTTTCAAGTTCCATTTGGTCACCTGGTAAAAATGCACCAGATGGGTTAAAAACTAAATTGAGTGTAAGGCCACTTCCTTCTACTCCATATCCAACAGCATTCAGTTTTTTTAATGCAGAGATACTCGCATCGAATACGCCATCTCCTCTTTGACCATCTGTACGGCTTGCGGTGAAATAGGGTAGACTCGATACTACTTCTACATTGTTCTTTGCAAAAAACTGTGGAAGGTCACTATACTTGTTATGTGCTTCTATGATTGTCAGATTACACCGATTCAGCACTTTAGCACCAGCTGCTGTACACTCTTCAACAAACCATCTAAAATGAGGATTCATCTCTGGAGCACCGCCTGTAATATCAACGATAGGAAGCTTATATTTTTTAATAATAGTGAGGCACTTTTCAAGTGTTCGCCTGTCCATATTCTCTACCTTCTTATCTGGTCCAGCATCCACATGGCAGTGAGCACAAGTTTGGTTGCAGAGCTTTCCTATATTAAGTTGAAAGATATCAGGATAAACTGGTTCAATACCTTGTGGGTATCCATCTAAAGCGATTTTTTTTCTGAAAGGAACAAAACTTTCATCAAGCTTATCTTTATCGTTAAGAATGTCGAGTTGTATCAGAGTATTAGCCAGTTCATTGTTTGACCTGCTCAGTGTTTTTGATCTTTGCTTAACCGACATTTTACATCATTTTTTTCTTCACCTGATTCATCATTTGCACACTATTGACAAGGGTAGCTCCACTCTTGATTGCAGCAGCAACATGTACTGCCTCCATCATTTGCTCTTCATCAGAACCCTTTGAGAGACAATCATTAGTATAGGCATCGATGCAATATGGACACTGCACTGTATGAGCTACAGCAAGGGCAATCAACGCCTTCTCTCTAGCTGTCAATGCTCCTTCTTGGAAAACTGTACCATAGTAATCAAAAAATTTTTCACCATACTCTTTTTGAAAGTCAGTGATGTCTGGAAATTTTTTTAGATCTTCAGGATCAAAATATGTTTTAGGCATAGGATTATTTTATTAATTTGCAAAGAAACTAATTTTTAATATGGAATAGTACAAAGCTATCCCTTTAGGAACAAGAAATGCTAAACATTGTCGATATTGTACAATATTACCAAATATCATGAACAATTTACTCGCCTATCGTACCGTAATTTATTTATTTATTTTTTTATGTTCAATGCTTTGCTTCACGAATAGTTGTAGTAATCACACTGAAGCCAATAAAGGCAAGCCATTTTATAGTAAAGATGATACTAAAAACCTCTTAAGTCTCAGAATACAGTATCCTGCAGGATCTCTTCTCCCTGAATCAATATTGAAAAGTAAAGTGCCCACACTCTTTAATGTAGGGAGGTTGTCAGAGAATGTCTATGGGATGCTTCTCGGACCAAGTCTCTCTACAAAAGCAAGGTATTCTTACGAGCCAATCGGTGTCTACACTCTGCTTAAAGATAGTGTAGAGCTTTCATTTATCCTGTGTAAATCTGACCAATTAGAATCCGAACTTATTGATGCCGATAGCTATAATTCTTGGAGCCTCAATGAGATACAATATAAGAATTTGATTGCTTCTTGGTTTAAGACTAATTGTGAATTGAATCACTGTAGTAAAATGGAGTGGGCTAATGACTTGAAAGCTCTCAGAATTTTAGAGAATGTGAATTAGAACATAAACTATTTAAACGCAGTTTTTCATCTGCATACCTTACATTTGTATTATCAAAGACTCTGAATTTATCTGCAAAGACACTGTCCTTCAACCTATTGAAGGAACGTTACCTCTATTTGACAATTATTCAATCGCTGTCAAAGATGAAATCACTTCACTTGCGCCATTTTGGGATCTTTTAGCTAAGGACGATATTTTTCTATCAAGTCAGTACCTCAGAGTTTTAGAGAAAGCCCCATTAGAAGATATCAAATATAAGTACGGAGTAATCCTTAAAGGAGATGTCAATATCGGTATCATTTACTGGCAAGTAAAAAAATTTAGTCTTTCAAAGAGTCTCGATATTCATTCTCATAGCCATAAGCTTAAAGATCGTTTTGCAACTTTCGTAAAAAAACAGGGTGCCAAGTTAATCAATGATAACCTTTTAGTAGTTGGAAATGTCTCACTGACAGGTGACTACGGCTATAGATTTTGTAATACAATAGCAGATAATCTTCATTCTTCACTTGTCCATGCAGCAAATCAAGTGCTAATCAACAGAGCAAGGTCACATGGAATCAAGATCAAAACTACAATGGTCAAAGATTTTAGGTTGGGAGAAGATAAGCTGACATCTAAATTTCAACACTCAGATTATACTCCATACAGTGCTGATCCAACTATGGTGTTTCGATTAGACCCAGAGTGGATTACCTTTGATGATTATCTATCTGCTATGAAGTCTAAGGCACGAGTAAGGGTTAAGCGAGCTAAGAAACTTGGGCAAGTTTTTAGTGTCAAGACTCTATCTCTAGAAGATTTGAAAGCTAATAATGCAAGAATTTATGATCTCTATTTACGAATCGCATCATATTCTTCTTTTAACCTATTTACTCTCCATCAAGATTACTTCATTACACTTAAGGAGTCACTTGGCAAATCTGTAGATATTATCGGAGTTTACTTTGATTCGGAGTTGGTAGCATTCTACACTACCATAAATGATGGGGAGCAAATGCATGGTCACTTCCTAGGTTATGATCAATCTTACAATAAGAAGTATCAACTCTATCTCAACATGCTGTACTGGTTAGTCCAAAAGGCAATTGAACACAGAGTAAAAGTCTTAGAACTCTCTCGGACTGCTTTAGAAATCAAAAGCTCTATTGGAGCACAACCCTATGACCTTGCAGTCTACACTTATGCTCAAAATAAATTTATCAATCGATTAATGAAGACAGTTGTACCTATTTTTATACCAAATAATGAGTGGCAAGAAAGGTCACCTTTTAAGGCATAATGGCCAGAAATCTAGTATTCTTCTAACTTTGGTTTACATTCTTCCTGACATGTACCGTAGAGATTAAGCGAGTGATGAGTCACATTGAACTTCATTAATTCACCCATCATGTTTTTTATTTGTTGGATTCTTGGATCACAAAATTCAAGGACTTTGCCACATTTGACACAGATGATATGATCATGTTGTCTGTAGCCATAGGCTTTTTCATACCGTGCTGTATTCTTACCAAATTGATGCTTGGTGACAAGATTACAACTCACCAATAGTTCAAGAGTATTATATACTGTAGCACGGCTCACTCTGTAATTTTGTGCTTTCATGTGGATATAGAGAGCCTCAGCATCGAAGTGATCAGTCCGACGATAAATCTCCTCAAGAATAGTATACCGCTCAGGTGTTTTTCTAAGTTTATGCTTTTCCAAATGTGTGGAAAACATCGTCTTAACTTCTTCTATAATGTTTATTAGCGCTTCTGAACTTTGACTCATAATAATTAAAATATACTCTTATTTTTCTATTCTTTGAACGTCTGCAATTCCTTCTAAAGCCAATATATTAGTAATAACCACATGGAGCTGGTCTTTGTTCTTGACGATTACACTAAGATCACCTTCGAAGTAACCTTCGTGTCCGTTTATACTAAATGATCTGATGTTTACTTTTAACTTATTTGAGACTTCATTGATGAGATTTTGGATTACTCCGATTCCAGAATCAATTCCAGTTACTTTCAACTCTACTACAAATTCCTTATTCGAAATACTTGACCATTCTGCATTGAGGACTCTATACCCATATTTAGCCATAAGGTTTGTGGCATTCTTACAACTAATCCTGTGAATCTTCAGTCCGGCACCTAGTGTCAAGAAACCAAAAATTGAATCTCCCTGAACTGGATCACAACAACTCGCTAACTCATGCTCGTAGGTGTCGATAGGCTCACCATTTACTAAGATATTATTCGCCTTTTGTGTCGCCCCTTTCGTTTGATTAGTATCACTCGGTGCTTTTTTACCTATTGGCTGCTGATTTTGTGTCTTTTTGGGGATGATTAACTTCTTGCCTTCTACTTCGAATTCTTTGAGGTTGACCTTGATTGTATCATTTGCTATTCCGAAGTAGAGATCGGGTCTTGAGGATAATCCATAATACTTTACTAAATCATCTACATTGAGTTCAAAGTCGGCTTTAACTCGTTTGAGCTTTCTATTAAGGGACTCTTTACCCATCATACCTTGATTTCGACGTTCTTCCTTCATAGAAGACCTAATCTTGGATCGAGCCTTTCCAGTAACAACCATCTTCAACCATGCTTCTTTTGGTTTTTGATTATTGCTAGTAATGATTTCCACTTGGTCACCATTGCTTAATTTATAGCCCATTGGTACGATCTTGTCATTGACCTTGAGTGCTGTTGTCTTATACCCAATATCACTGTGAATCTCAAAAGCAAAGTCGAGCGCAGTAGCCCCCTTTGGCAAAACTTTCATGTCGCCTTTGGGTGTAAAGACATACACTTCCTCTGCGAATAGATTTGTTTTAAAGTCATTGATAAATTCTATTGCATCAGAGTGTTGCTCATCTAGGATTTCTCTGATATTATTAAGCCATCTATCATACACACTATTTTCATCTTTTATTCCTTTGTATTTCCAGTGAGCTGCAAATCCTTTTTCTGAGATTTCATTCATTCGTTCTGATCTAATCTGCACTTCAACATACTTTCCATCAGGTCCCACAACAGTAGTGTGAAGAGATTCATAGCCATTACTCTTAGGCGATGTAACCCAATCTTTAAGTCTTTCTGGTATAGGTTTATAGACATCGGTAACCATGGAATAGATTTGCCAGCAAATTCTCTTTTCGTCTTCTTTTGGAACTTCTGCGATAATTCTTATTGCAAAGAGGTCATAAATTTTTTCAAATGGGATCTTCTTAGTTTTCAGTTTGTTGTTGATGGAGCTAATTGCCTTTACTCTACCTTGCGTACGATACCTAAATACAGGCTTAGGTGACGGAAACATATTAGATTGATATCTATAATTGGTTTCCTTTTCTAACATTTCTAATTTTCTGTCCAAAGGTTTAAAAAAGTCTTTTATATATTCAGACCTTTTAACTTCAGTATCTTTAATCTTAGAGTAGATGTACTCGTAACTCTCAGGATCATTGATCTTAAGTATGATGTCTTCAAATTCTGTCTTGACTGTATAGAGTCCAAGTCTATGAGCTAATGGAGCATAGATATAGGCAGTCTCCGCTGCTATTCTAAGTTTTTTGTGTTGAGGCATACTATCAATTGTCCTCAAGTTGTGGAGACGATCAGCCATCTTTATTAAGATTACTCTCACATCTTCTACTAAGGTACTTAGTACTTTTTTAAGGTTTTCTGCTTGCGGGCTTTCAACATTGTAGAGCCCATCTATCTTAGTAAGTCCATCTACAATCTTAGCAATCTTTGGACCAAAAATTTCATGGATTGACTCAGTGGATACTTCTGTATCTTCTACTACATCGTGTAAGAGTGCAGCTACTACTGCTGTAGGACCAAGACCAATCTCCTCAGTGCAAATCCTTGCTACTTCAATCGGATGTAAGATGTATGGTTCTCCTGATTTACGTCTCTGATTACCATGTGCCTTTAGAGCTAACTCGTAACCTTTTCTCAAATTGTCAGAATCTACACCTACCAACTTTGACTCTATTTTACCATAGAGTGAATTAAATGCTACATCTATATTTTTATATTCCTTTGGAGAGATTGCCTTGGTTGTACCCATAGTAGGAATTTTGTAATTTATTAAGATTTTAAAATTAATCAATTCTAAGGTACCCTGCTTATATTTAGACAGTGAAGTGATTTAAAAACATCTTGTTTGCATCCCTTTGATTCCCTACACATCAGCTTTTTATCGTCGCATTCTGATAGCTATTGGTATGAAACTCAAAAAGAGCTCAATCTTGAAAAGCAATAAGATTCAACACTTTATTAACATACGGTATAAAATCAAAGAGGTGATAATTGATTATGTTCATTTTTGAGTCAATAAAGAAAGGCGTCAGAAGTGTTAGTCACTTTGGCGCCTTTCTTTATCGCTGCTTGCAATCTCTTATTTAGTGACTACAACTTTTATATGCTTGTAATCATCTCCTTTGTTGAGTGAGACGATATAGACACCAGCAGGTACCTCAGAGAAGTCGATCAAATCACTTGTTCCTTTTAAGAAGCCTGTTGTGATACCCTTACCTGTGACATCAGTTACGTAATAAGTAATAGCATTAAAAGAATCGAATTGACTTAATATGAACATCCTATCTGTTGCTGGATTAGGGACTAAGACAATATCATCCAATTCTAATATTGCAGGTTCCATAGGTGTAGTATCATCTTCATAAATGAATGTCTCCTCTAGTGTCACTTCACCGCATGAGTTAGTAGCTACAAGCGTAATGATATAGGTTCCAAATTCTGTTACTTGAATACCAATTTCTGAATTTGAACTCATTAATTCACCATTGAGATACCATGCATACGTTTGATTAGTTACCGAGATAACTTCTACGCTGATAAAATTTTCATTATCAATAGATGAGTCAAGAGTCACTTGAGGAGCTGATCCAACAGTCACGTAATCTACATTGACTATATCAGAGTCGCCTGCTAGATTAGTAACAGATAGTGACACACCATATGTACCTGGTGTTTCATAACTTACTGTTGGGTTTTGGACATTACTTATTTCTGGACTCCCTCCTTCAAATATCCATGTATAAGTCTGATTGTCTTCAAATGCTGCTTCATAAGTCACAGTATTACTTTGACAGATGTCAGTCAATGTAGATGTAAATCCAGCATCAGGATAATCCGATACAATTGCTGTTGTCTCAGTTGTACTTTCACCACATTCATTTATTGCAACTTGCGTGATAGTATATTCACCATTGAAGAGAGGAAGATATTCGAAATTAGGCTCATTACTTACTTCTTGACCATCCACAAACCAGACTATTGTTTCTGCATTTACAGAAGTGTCAGTGCATAATATTTCAACTCCAGAATTGTCAATCTCAAATCCAGCTAATGGCACATCAAGCACAGTCAATACTGATTCAATAGTTATAATATCACTACCATTTTGGCTATATACTTCTAGTGTTACAGCATATTTTCCTGCGGACTCATAAGTTACAGTTGGATTAACATTTGTACTTGTTTCAGGACTCCCTCCTTCAAATGTCCAATTAACACTTTCAACATTTGACGATGAAAGATTTTGAAAACTCACTGTACCAGGCAGGCAAAATTCTTGATTCAATCCACCAACTATTGTAAAGGCTGCTGTAGGATTGGTTGTTACAGAAAGTTTCTGAGCCATTGTTGATTCACCACATTCATTGGTAGTGATGAGTGTAACAGTATATTCACCTTCTTCAATGTAGGTATGCACAGGATTAGCTTCATTACTGATATTTCCATCACCAAAGTCCCACAGATATGTTGACTCTCCAGAGGCATTTTCTGTAAATGATACAGAGTAGACATCTCTAAAGTATGAGAAGTTCGTCTCTGGTATCTCATTAACAACAATCGTCGATGACTTAGTAGTCATATCAGATCCACCAGGATTAGTTACGGTCAACGTCACATCGTAAGTACCAGCTATTGCATACTTTACTATTGGATTCTTCAAATTTGATGTCGATGGAGTAGCACCTGGCATGTCCCACTCAAATGTAAGCGTATTGTCGCTTGCATTTTGCAGGTATCTAACATTCTTATTCACGCAGACTGATTCTTTGTTTTGCCCAAATGCAGCTGTAGGCTCGCTGAAGTTATGAAACTCAACTGTCTCAATATTTGAACCACACAAGTTGATCGTTGTTAACGAAACAGTATAGTATCCTTCACTCAGGTAAGTATGCTCTGGGTTCTTATTTGTACTTGTATTTCCATCACCAAAGTCCCAGAGGTATGTTGTCCCATCACTGCTTTGATTTGTAAATTTACTCTTCAATTTATCATTTACTTGGGTAAATGCTGCACTTGGTTCCTCTCTTACTATAATTGTATTTTCTATAAAATAAGATTCGCTGCCTTTAGGGTTAGTGACTTTCAAAGTAGCGGAGTAGACACCAGTAGCATTATAAGTTACGAGTGGATTTTTCACAGAAGATGTTGCAGGTGTTGCTCCTGGGAATTCCCAACTATATTC
>Ga0114957_1002405_pt1 | contig 17992 bp, 10 predicted proteins | sample BantaG_FD_87175 | JGI IMG/M metagenome (GOLD analysis project Ga0114957, IMG submission 87175) | Marine algal microbial communities from Bantry Bay, Ireland - BantryBay_4 metaG | ecosystem: Host-associated > Algae > Red algae > Unclassified | place: Bantry Bay, Ireland | collected 2014-11-21 | reverse complement strand
TCATTTTTTTAGCCAGTTTTTTAGCAGTTTCTCTGGTAACTTCTTCCGTTACTTCTCTGGTAACTTCTTCCGTTACTTCTCTGGTAACTTCTTCCGTTACTTCTCTGGTAACTTCTTCCGTTATTTCTCTGGTAACTTCTTCCGTTACTTCCTCTGCCGCTCGTTTCTTTTCTTCTTTCAACATTTCAATAATGGAGGCATTTTTAGCCATCATCATTTCATAATGCATTCTCTGGTCGATGGTCATTTGACTTACGTCTACCTTTTCCATGGCCTGCTCTATCCAGTCTTCTGTCAGGAATTTTGGTAATTGATCTAACCCTTTGATGTTTTCTAAATTCTTCATGATATAAATGAGTTTTTCTAAATCTGAGTGAATTTCGGATTCCTTCTTTTCAAATTTATCAATTTCTACAATGATATGGGTAATTTGATTGTCTAATTCTTCTCCTTTTTGATTCATCAATCGGCCAAAATGATAATATTCTGCTGATTTTCTAAAAATACTGTGGGCCAAAAATCCAATACAGTAAATCTGAGTAAGATCCTCAAACTTATATTTACCTTTTCTAACCAACGTATTAAACCGATGAAAAGCATAAAACTTGGATCGCTGAATAAAATTTTTGTAATGTCCTAGCTGCATTTCCACTATGAAAGTTCTACCTTTCTCGTCTTCACACATCAAGTCATAAACGCCTGATCTGCCATCTTCAGATAATCCAATAAACTCATTTTGTAAAAACTGGACTTCCTTTATTGGACTTTCACTTTGTATTAAGGCCTGAAGCGCTTTTCTTAAAAAGAGAGAATTTCCTTCATCAGCAAACACTGCCTTAAAACCATAATCTGAAAGTAAAGAAATAAATTTTCGTTCGTTTTCCATAGTTGTTTATGTGTGTTATCTACTCTTGAAATTTATTTCAAGGCTTCTGCTTCTGCTTCTACTTCAAATACGTCCGCATCTTAACGATATCTTCCTGTATCTGCCCCGTCAATAACTGATAGGTAACCACAAAATTATTTTTTGTGTTCTCTACTTTGACGGTTGCATCCGTTATTTGTTCTTTTATCTGAGCACTTTCCTGTTCGTGCGCTTCAATTTCTTTAGTTAATTGTTCAATCTGTTTGCGCTTTTGTTCTGCGGCCTGATCCAATTTCTCTATTTGCTGACGTCGGTCTCCAATCTGCTTTTCCTTTTGGTTGACCAGTGCCTGTCCAAATTTCTGTTCTTCTGTTTTTAGAATAGTCAGATAATGGTTTGCTGTTTCCAGTAAATTTTGTGGCGTAGCGCCCATGGTTTTAGCCATCGCAAAAGCGGACTGATAACGAGTAGACTCGTCCATATCCATATTCTGGAGGGACTGTAGCGACTGCTTGTATTCCAGATAATCAAACCCATCCAGATTGCTCTTATCCATGGCTCCCAATAGAATGTTCATAAACTTATCGGTCACCTTGCCACCCGTTAGCCTGGAAGTTTTCACTTTGGGAGTTGAATTTTGGGTTGGGGCCGTATTATTAGCAGGACGATCAGGTACCAATCCATCACCAGCAGGAGCCGTTGCCTCGGCTTCTTCCTGTGATTTTTGCTCTAGCGCCTTTTTCAATGGATCGTTTTCCTCAACGACAAATAGTTTTTTGATTCGGTCAAACATGTGGTAATATTCTTGGTTTACTTTGAAGATGTTTTAAGTTAAAACAATCTATGTGGATCATTGGTTCGCAAAACTTTCTTTTATAGATTTCGTAATAAAATTGCCCTCAAAATAAGAAAAATTACCTCAAAACCACAAAATTACCTTTCTTTGCGCTTATGAGTTCTAACCAAAAAATAAACGTATCCTCCGAAATCGGAATTCTTAAAAGAGTAATGGTCCACCGCCCCGACGCGGGAATCGCCCGAATTTCGCCAAAAGACGCCGAAGAATTACTCTTTGACGACATTGTTCACTTGCCTACCATGCAGAAAGAACATGAAATTTTTACCCAAATCCTGAAAGCATTTATGGGTAAAGAAAATGTTCTGGAAATTCAGGATCTGCTAGTTGAAGCTTTAAAAGCCAGCAAAGGAGCGAAGGCCGAAATGATAGATATGGTCATAGATTACGAAGAATTACCGGCTTCTTACCAAACGCTTTTTCATGGATTATCAGACGAGGATCTAGCAACGGTACTTGTCACAGGATATTATGAAAAGGATGACCACATCATTTTTGATCCCATCCCCAATTTTATTTTTACCCGCGATATTGCCGTTACGGTCAACGATCATGTAATTATTACCAAAGCTAAAAAAGCAGCGCGTCACCGCGAAAATTTCATTACCCGTTTTGTTTGCTGGGCACATCCGATGTTTCGCGAGATTCGAATCGAAGGTAAAGTGATCAATCTCAATACGGTCGATGATTTTCCACCCTCCAAGAGAGGAGAAACCGTTTCTATCGAAGGAGGCGATGTAATGATTGTTAATAAAGATTATCTGCTCATCGGTTGTAGCGAACGGACCAACGCGCACGCGATTGAATCGTTAAAAAAAGTTCTATTTGAGAAAAAGGTCATTAAGAATGTAGTACAAATTAATATTCCTGTAGATCGGTCTTATATGCATATTGATACTATTTTTACGCAAATCAGCAAAAACCATATCGTCGCTTTTAAACCGATTATTATGGATGGTTTGGGTTCAAATGTGACCGTTTATCATCATACGGGTAAAGAATCTGTCTATCTATCGGTTAAAGATTTTTTCCACGGAGAAATAAACCCTAACATGGAATTTATCACCGTCGGAAACGGAGAATTACCTTTTCAGGATCGGGAACAATGGACGGATGGCTGTAATATGGTAGCCATCAAACCAGGTGTAGCGCTTACTTACGACCGTAATCCTAAAACAGAAATTGCGCTAAAAGCAGCGGGTTTTAAGATTATTCACGCTTACGATTTCTTAAAAGGAGTCGAGGATAAAACAATCGATCCGGCTAAAGTCAAGAATACGATTATTAGTTTGCCCAGCGCTGAATTATCGCGCGGCCGCGGTGGATCTCATTGTATGACTTGTCCAATTGAGAGGGAGTAATGAATGCTGAATATTAATTTTTCAGACCAGTCAGTAAGAATCAGGGATCGTCACAGAGATGGTCCAATATATTCGTAACTGGACATTCATGATTCAATATTGTTTAGCAAGCTTGAATAAACAGATTAAGTCGTATGTTTTTTTGTCCTTAATTCGTAACAACCATGTATCAACATCAATTCTCCGTTCGTGTTCGCTATGCAGAAACCGATCAAATGGGATATTTATATTATGGCCATTATGGTCAGTATTATGAGGTAGCCAGAGCGGAAGCGATGCGTTCACTGGGGATTAGCTACCGGGACCTGGAGGTAAAACACCATATTATGATGCCCGTCATGTCGTGGAATATTCGGTATGTTCGCCCAGCCTATTACGATGACTTATTACGGATGGAAACGACTTTGCGGCGGTTGCCCGGTCGGCACGTTACCTTTTATACAGCGGTTTTTAATCAAAAAAATAAATTACTGAATGCTGGTTCTGTAAAATTGTGCTTTATAGACGGCGCTACGAAAAAAAGAATTTCTGCACCAGAATATTTGCTCGGACCGCTGAGACCTTTTTTTACAAACAAAGAGGATAAATAAATATTCATTAAATTAAAGTCTATTTAAGTGGAGTTATGAAATTACCGTCGATAAATAAGCTCAAAAAGCGCTTGTTGGGTCATCCCTTGTTGGGACGGTTATTTACTTGGGCCAAAGCCCGATCCCTCCCCGGTTTTCAGCAACAGTCTATTTATGATGTCCTCAATTTTGTTTACGAAGAACTAAAGAAGGATCGGCTGATTACTCGGGCAAATTCTATTTCCTTCAGCTTCTTTCTATCGCTATTTCCTACCATCATTGCTTTTTTCACATTAATTCCATTATTACTACCTATTATTTTCAATAAATATTTGATCAAGGTATTACCGATGGAAACTACTTTTATCTACGAAGCCGATGGTAATATTGATTTTGTAGAAACCCTTATTTTACAGATAAATACCATTCTACCCAATGTAATTGGAAAAGTAGAAGTAATGACGCTTTTACGGGATATTGTCTCACAGCCACGGGCAGGATTGTTATCTTTTGGTTTTTTCCTAGCCCTCTTTTTTGCGTCTAACGGAATGATGAGTATGATGCGTGGATTCGAAAAATCATATCATCTTACCTTCAAACGACGTTCCCTTTTTAAGCGACGGCTGGTTGCGATAGGCTTGTTGTTATTGTTATCAGCCATGATTTTTGCTTCGGTCCTATTGATTATTTTGGGAAATCAAATGGTTGCGCTGATTGTACAAAATGTAGAAACACCTGGCATGGAAAAAGCTTTGCTGAATGTTTTGCGTTATTTCATTGTTATGGCCTTGATTTATTTCGGAACCTCTATGGTGTATCGATACGGTATCCCGACTATCGCCCGGATTAAGGTATTTTCGGTGGGAACAACTGTAGCCACGGTTGGGTCAATCTTGTCAACAATTATTTTTAGTTTTTATGTAAATAACTTTGGCGTTTTTAATAAATTATATGGTTCCATCGGGACGATCATTATCATCATGTTGTGGATTCAGTTGAATGTCTTAATGCTTTTGATCGGTTTCGAATTGAACGCGAGTGTGGCGGTGAATCGGGATTTGAATTTGAATAAGGATAAAGAGAAGTCTTGAAATAATTAGTGAAAAACCTTTTTTAATATAAAAACATATATTTTTATTCCATATTATTTTGATTTAACATATATTTTTGTATCTTAGTAGCACGAAACAAATCCGTCCTGGTAAAAATTCTTTCATAGATTATATACCCGACGAAAATCTTACAATTTTTTCTCCTCCACTTTCCACAACAGACTATTAAGTTAATCAGTTAATTTGCAGTGCTCATTACTGAATAACTCCCATTTTATAATCCATAAATTGAACACTTATGAACACATTTGTTTCAAGAACTGCCCCCTACCCTGCCTCCAAAAAACAAACCAAATCACTAGATGACATTCGTCAAGAATTAACCGATCTTTCTGATTCGCAAAAACTCGCTATAATAGGTGGTGTGGTTTTCCGAATTCACCGAAAAAGGAAACTTTGCGGAAATATCGTTCCACAGTAATTCAAATTATTTAACAATTATTTTACGCATTTTATTTCGCTAAAATTTACGTGTTTTAATTTCCAAAACAATTAGCAAAATTGCTGTAAAAAATTGTAACCTTAGGTGTTTTATTCCGTTTTAATTATTGCACTTGAGCGAAATTTTTTACCTTAAGTTTCCGTTTTCTCAACCAATCTTACACCTTAACCATCCAATCTTACCGCCTTATAATTTACTGTAAGTAAATTATTCAAATCTAGTGTATTTTTGAATTAAAAACATATTTTTATATTTTTATTCCATAAGGCACAATCTTGCAATGACTAATGCATTAACATAATCATTGATTCGTACTTACCAGACTTAGACACTATTTTCTGACACGCTAAACAGAACCACTATGAACCAGCTTTACCCCGGTAAAGAACCGCATTTACAGGATTGGATTTCACAATTTGAAAATGAATCTCCCGACGCAGACCCTATCTCAATGGCTGAGCAGCCTTACTTGAGGGTTATTCAGTATTTTGAAGAAGAGGTATCCGTAAAGAAGGCGTTAGAAATAACCAGCAAAGCATTACTTCTGCATAAAAAATCCACTTCATTACATACCAAAAAAGCGATGCTTTTATTGAGTGATAGAAATGCTGAATTAGCACTCGAATCTCTTGATCGGGCCGAATGGCATGGTAAGTCTATTGTCGAAACCAACCTCCTGAGAGTAAAGGCTTATATTGCCCTTTTTGACTTTACCAGAGTTCAGGAAACGCTTGACAATCTCAGAAATGAATACACCCTGAGTAAGGAAAAAAAATCCCAGATTTTTGTACTGGAAGCAGAAATGTTCCGCGTACAAAAAGACTACTTTGCAATGTACCAGGCGCTGAAATGTGCACTCGAGATTGTTACTGACAACGAACTGGCCCTTAAACAAATTTGGTTAGCGATGGAAATGAGTCAGGAATACGACGACTGCCTGGCATTTCATCACAAACTGCTAGAAAAAGATGCTTACCAACACCTGGCCTGGTTTAATCTGGGACACGCACATTACAATAAGTACCAATACAGCGAAGCGATGGATGCGTTTGAATATACGTTCATCATTGACGAATTATTTCTACCCGCCTATTTGGATTACGTAGAAACTGCGATTCAGGAACAAAAATATTTTCTGGCGATTAACTGCATTGAAAATGCGCGCCGACATTTTGACCTCGACGAAGAAATGTTATTTAAAATGGCAATTTGTCACCAAAAAATTCATTTATACGATAAGGCGCGTACGTATTTTTATCGGGCAAAACGAATGGATTCGTACAACTCGGATATCTATTTCCATTTGGGAGAATGCTATGCTGCTGAAAATCGATACCGTGAAGCAATTTATCATTTTAAAACAGCCATCAATCTACAAATCGATGTAGAAGAGTATCACTTTGGTCTGGCCCAGGCTTACGCTGCCAATCAACAGGAAGATCTCTCAATCGAACAATTTAAAATTGCCACTTATACTGCTGCTCATCGTAGTGAAATCTGGGTAGCTTATGCCAAATGGCATCTGACAGAAAATCGATACGAGCAGGCACTTACCGTTTTGATGGAAGCAGAACAGTTTACTTTTAGTGCAGATTTATGTTTTTTAAAAGCTGCTTGTTTGTCCCAAATCGGTAGAAACTTTCACAAAGACCTGATCGAAGGATTAAAACATGATTCTAAAAATAAAAACCTGTTTTTTGATTTTGCTCCAAAACCCTGTCGAGAGGATACAAAAATAAAGGGGATGATCCGTTATTACCTCTGTGAGTAAATAACTTGATTTATTCAATAAAATTTTTTATTTCTACAAAAAAGCAACAAACCTTTAATCACGTTTTGTTGCTTTTTTTGTTTACTTTGTTGTTCTTCATCAATCAAATTTTAAATCTCTAATATGTGCGGACGTGCTACCTTATCCAAATCCAAAGCAGAACTTGAAAAACGTTTTCGAGCAAAATTTAGTCCAATGGACGAAGAACAAAATATTGTAAACTACAACGTGGCACCGACGCAATTACACCCAGTGATTACCAGCGAAAATCCAGATCAAATACAGTTATTCAAATGGGGACTCATTCCCTTTTGGGCAAAAGATACTAAAATAGGCAGCCGCATGATCAATTCCCGGATTGAAACGATTACGGAAAAACCTTCTTTTCGCAATGCTGTCAAACGCAGACGTTGCCTAGTATTGGTGGATGGTTTTTACGAATGGAAAAAAATAGATAACCGCAAACAGCCTTATTATATTCACCTCAAAAGTAATGCAGTTTTTGCGATGGCCGGAATCTGGGAAAAATGGAAAAATCCAGAAACCGGTGCTCTGGTGTATTCCTTTTCTATCATTACGCAGGACCCAAACAAATTTATGGCACCGATTCACAATCGAATGCCCGCTATACTACTACCCGAAGATGAACAAAAGTGGTTGAATATTAGCATCCCCGTTGAGGAAGCACTGCAACTTATTCAACCTCCTGAGGATGATTTATTAGCTGCTTACCCCGTCTCTAATCAAGTTAATCGGGTTAGTGAAAATAGCGCAGAATTAGTAGTTCCCCTTTCGACAGATCAGTGATAAAATTACTTTTTTATTTTTAAGCTCGACTTTAGCCAAACTTTGCTATTGGCTCCCATAAAACGGGAAGTGATTAATAGTTCTATTACCGTAATTGAATTAACTCAACTGTTAATAATTTTTTTTAAGATTCGCGTATATAGGAAGCCAATGGCTAAAATCAAGCTTAGACCTTTTTAAGTATTATAAAAAATCGTATTTTGTAGAACGTTTGACCATCTGAATGACACCTTTTCCTCTTTCAATTACTTTATGTATTACACACAATTAAGGATCAATAAAAGATGATTAAATTTAATAGATTCTCTACGCTGCTAGTATTAGCATGTATTCTTTCTTTTTCGCTTACCGCTCAACAATCCTCCTGCGTGGGAGGTTTATCCGATGGATATCCATGCGACAAAGTTGCGCTGGCTTCCAGAGTAAACCTACTAACATTAGGTGGCGCTACTGGTAATGATGTTTGGGGTTATCATAGTCCAACCGGACGAGAATTTGCGTTGATGGGACTGACTAATGGCGTCGCATTTGTTGATGTTACAGTACCGACGGCTCCGGTAGTCATTGGAAATCTAGCCAGCCATGGAAATAGTACTTCTTCTCCCTGGCGTGACATACGGACAAAAAATGGCTATGCTTACATTGGTGCTGACAAGATTAATGGACACGGAATTCAGGTTTTTGACCTAAGCCAATTGGATGCCGCTGCTTCGGGCCCCGCTTCTTCGCTTCCAATAACTTTTACCGAAACCAGTCATGTTGATTTCGGGATCAATGGATATTCGCATAATATGGTGACCAATTTAGATTCGGCTTCCAAATTTTTATATGCAGTGGGACAACGGGCCTACTGCTCTGGTGGCGTAACCGTTTTTGATCTGACCGATCCGGAAATGCCGACACAGGAACAATGTTATAATGCCGACGGATATTCTCACGATATGATCTGTATAAAATATCGAGGACCGGATGTGGCCTATATCGGACAAGAAATCTGCATTGGCTTCAACGAAACTATTTATAGTATTATTGACATGACCGATAAGAACGATATTATTGGAATATCTGCACAGACGTATAATGGTGAAGGTTATACCCATCAAGGATGGATTAGCGATGATCATAAATACCTGATGCTGGATGATGAGCTGGATGAAATACAAAGTAATCACAATGTTAGAACTTACTTTTTTGATATTTCCGATCTGGACAATCCAGTTCCTTTAACCAATGATTACTATGAGCACAGTATTTCTACTGTTGACCACAATATGTTTGTTAAGGGGCCTTACCTTTACCAGGCAAATTACGAAGCGGGACTAAGAATTCTGGACATCAGCGATCTGGATAACGGAATCTCGACGATTTCAGAAGCAGGTTTTTTTGATATTTTACCTTCTCAGGATACTAGAGGTTCAGGCGGTGCCTGGGGAGTATTTCCTTATTTACCAAGTGGTAGTATTTTATTAAGTGGCTTAAACGATGTAGATAACGGTGTTCAAACGGGAGGTCTTTTTGTATTGACCCCCAACCTGCCTCACCATTATTTAACCACCACCACTTCGGAAATACAGACCATCTGTGCAGGCACCTCCGTTGATTTCATTTTTAATAAAAATGATATGTACGAATTTTCCAGTACCGTAAATTATATAGTCGAAGATTTAGACCCGTCTTTGAGCAGTACAATTACAACGACTGCAACTGCAACCACAGTCAATGTGAACATCAGCAGTACCGGATCTTTGACAGACAATACGTATTTCACCATTAAATCTATTCCAGCCAATGGGTCACCGACCAGTAAGATCTCAGGTGCGATTATAGTAAATATGGTTCCAGTAGCAGCACCTTTATTAGTACCTGCAGATAATGCATCAACGGTGGACGAAACACCTGACTTTGTCTGGACACCAGATTCCGATACAGATACATATAATGTAGAAATCGCGACTGATGCTGGTTTTACGAATATTGTGCAAGATTCTACCGGACTCACCACCAACCAATATACTGCAATGCCTCTGGCTGACAATACCGAATATTTTTGGCGGACTATTTCCGTTAATGAATGTGGCCAAACCACTTCTACCGTTTTCAATTTTACGCTAAAAACAGGTATTGTCCCCGTTGAATTAACTGCTTTTAACGGCGAGCACCGTAATAAAATTAATCTACTACGATGGGTAACGGCAGCCGAAATCAACAATGCTGGTTTTGAAATTCAGCGAAAGCAAGTAGACCGAGATCGGGAATTTGAAACCATCGGATGGGTAGACGCCATAACTACAAATGGTGCGAATTACAAATTCACAGACGCAAAAATTACGGCCGGTGCTCGTTACTACTATCGACTAAAGCAGCTGGACCTCGATGGTGATTTTGAATTTAGTCCTACGATCACTATTAAGGTTGCGGGCAATCATCCAGGGTTGATTATTTATCCAAATCCAGTTAAAGACCAAATTTCTCTGGATCTGTATTTGCCTGATTTGAATTCCGCTCAACTCGTTAATTTCTCTATTTTTAATTTTACTGGACAAGAAGTTCAGCAATGGACCTTTAATCCGGATATGCCTTTTAGCACACAAAAAATTAACGTAGAAAATTTATCGCCAGGGGTTTATATTGGAATGATAACCAAAGGTGCGGTACGGCTACCAGTTCGTTTTGTAAAGTGGTAAACCTTCCAAAAAAGAAGATTTTTCAACGACAAAAACCGTAAATTTCTTCTACCTTGCGATTGCTATGATTTTAACATTAATAAAGAATAATGCCTGGTTACGGCAACGATATATTCAGACGCTTAGTCGCTTTTGGGTAAAAGAAAAAGTAAGTCGTTTTCTTCCCTGGGTACCGGCAGGAAGTAATGCCGTGGACATTGGCGCGGGAAATGGACTGGTAGCCTTAGAATTACAGCAAGCGGGCATTGAGACAACCGCAGTAGACGTGACCGATCTTTCTATCCTTCCGAAAATACCAGTGATTGTTTATGATGGCCAAACATTACCTTTTCCAAATCGTCATTTTGATAACGCTTTATTGCTGACGGTGCTCCACCATACTACCGATCCGGTAGCGGTCTTAAAGGAAGCATCCCGCGTAGCGGGACAGGTGGTTATTATCGAAGATGTTTATAAAAACTCATGGCAAAAATATGCCACTTTTGCCATGGACACTTTGGTAAATTTTGGGCATTCAAAAATGACCTATCAGAATCGATCGCTCCACGAATGGAAAGAAATTTTCAAGGAGTTGAATTTAGAAATTATCAACGAAAAACAAAAGCGGGTACTGCTTATTTTCCGGCAGGTTACTTTTGTTTTGAAAACAGATTCTAAAATATAGATAATAGAGTTTATGATAAAGCGCTGACGCTACTTTTTTTAGAACATTCCTAATGCACGAAGACCCAAAACGATCGCTTTGGGTCTTCGTGCATTAGGATCATACATTTCAGATGATTGGGTCGTTGGCTTTAAACTAATTGACCCTCTTTTAAGTAAAAGACGGCCAACTGGCCAACCAGCTAACTGGCTAACTGCATTTTTTAATTTACATCGGCTCAATCACGAAAGGCAGTCTCGCCTGTACGCCTTTGGTTTCCATAATTTCTTGCACATAATCAAAATAGGGGAATACTTTTTTCAGTTCAGACTGTACCGCATTTTGAGTAAAAGAAGCCTGGTCTTTATTTTGCAGCTCATCCAGAATTCGCTCGAACTGATCTTTGATTTTTGGATATTCAGCCACCCGGTATTGGGTCAGTCCCGCTAAATTTGCCGCAGTTGCGAGCGCTTCGTCCAATCCTCCCATAGCATCTACGAGTTTAATTTCCAGTGCTTTTTCACCCGTCCATACCCGACCTTGTGCAATTTCGTGTGCCTGATCTCTCGTCATTCCACGTCCATCCGCTACGCGTTTCAGGAATATTTCATAGAACTCCTCCACCGCTGATTGTAGTATCTTTCCTTCCTCCGGAGAAATATCAAAAAGAGGCGTCAGACCGTGAGAAAAAGGACCCGTCTTAACGGTATCAAAAGTTATCCCTACTTTACTTTTCAGCATATCTTCCAAACTTGGAATCATCGCAAATACGCCGATTGATCCGGTAATGGTATTTGGTTCTGCATAAATAGTATCAGCATTACAGGCAACGTAATAACCACCCGAAGCAGCTACATCACCCATCGACGCAACATACGGTTTACCCGCCGCTTTGGCCAGTTCCAGTTCCCGCCACATAATGTCGGAAGCCAGTCCACTACCACCACCACTATTGACCCGAACAACAATCGCTTTCACTTTATCATCCTGTCGTAGTTTGCGAATAATTTTAGCATATTTATCTCCACCTACACTACCCACGTCCCCTTGTCCGTCGACAATCGTTCCTTCCATGTAAACAACTGCAATCCGATCCTTAATGGTAAAGTCTGTTTTACTTACGTGATCCCGTGCGTAAGAACGCAGACTGGTAGAACTGATCTTATCGTCCTCATCCAGTCCAAGGTCATCCCTTAATAAAGTAAGTATTTCATCCCAGTACATTTTACCATCCACCATTTTATAATTAACCGCATCATCGGCATTTCGCAGTAAATAGTTGTCTGCGATCTCGCTTAATTGCTGGGTAGAAATACCACGGGATTCAGAAATATCATTCAAATAAATTTTATACAAACCTTCGAGGTAAGCTCTGGTTTGAAGCTTTGCTTGCTCACTCATATCGTAACGACGGTAAGGCTCGGTAGCACTCTTGAATTGACCAGCGTAAAAAACCTGCATGTCTATTTCCAAGCGATCCAGCATATCTTTCAAGAATGGAACCGTAGCGGCAAACCCTAAAAAATCTACACCTCCCAATGGATGTACATATACTTTATCGGCCACAGAAGCGAGATAATAGGTTCCCTGCGTATAATACGTAGAATGCGCATAAACGAATTTTCCACTTTCCTTAAAATCAATGATGGCTTCCCGTAAATTAGAAGCACCCGCACGTCCCGTTCCAACTGCACTGATGTCCAGTAACAATCCTTTAATTTTATCATCTTCCTTGGCATGTCTTAAAGCAGCAATTAAATCATGCAGCCCTACCACTTTATCCGTCTCCAGCTGAAAACCTTCCGTAGACTCACTATTCCCAGTAAGTTCCGGAATAGGATCTTTCAAGGTGAGCTTTAGCACGGAGTTTGCCTTTACAACACTCTTTTTGCTCATGGCCGAAGAAGCCAGAGAGGTACCAATCACGAATAGAATACCAAATAGCGCGAAACCAGCGAGTATCACACCCAGACAGGACGCCATAATTGTCTTTAAAAAAGTCATATATTTTTTTTTGTAAAAAGAGTAAATTGATCTTGTTTAATAATTCCAAAAGCAGCCAGGAACTACTATTGGGCGATAAATTCCGGTTCTGCAAATATAAGCCATATCTCTACAGACCTCGACCTTTTTTAGACAAACTCTTCCATTTTATATCCAAAATGAACAATTACGTACCCAAAAGGGGGTAATTATGACCACTGAAACGTCAAAAATATAGCATATTATCAATATTTTCAACAAATTAGATAACACAAAACAGAAATTCAATAACTTAGAGCAAACTTACACCAACAACTGACGTAAAAACAGACTATCAAAGGTCTCTTTTACGGAAGACTATAACTAAGCTTGCATGATTTCAAACACACCCATTTTAGCTCATTCCATTCTGTTTTTATTATTCTCTTGTTCTTTACAATCCTTATCAGCACAGATCGAAGTAGAGCCCACAGGAACCCTTTTCACACCAGAAAGTCTGATTTCCAGCGTTTTCCTGGGTACCGGAGTAGAAGTACTCGAAGTTACCCACGAAGGAACTCCCAATTCGGTTGGTTATTTTACCAATGGTCAGGATGATATTGGAATAGGGCGTGGAATAATTATGTCTACCGGACTGGCGACCACCGCTGCCAGTGAGAATGATATGACCAGCACATCCGGTGAAACTTCCGGAGTAGGCCTCAATGATCCATATCTGGCGACCATCTCAGAAAATATTCAGGATGTAACCAAATATACCATCAGATTTATTCCTACTTCAGATACCCTGCGTTTCCGCTATACCTTCGCCTCCGAAGAATATCCGGAATTTAGTTGTTCTGGCTATAACGATATTTTTGGATTTTTCATTCACGGTCCTGGTATCACTGGCCCCTATCCAAACAACGCAGCCAATATTGCGCTGATACCCGAATTAAGTGACCCTACTGGCCTGACATTCACTGATTTACCCGTTACCATTAACAATGTAAATCCTGGTGAAGTAGGTGGTAATGGAATTCTGGAGAATTGTACGGCTCCCGACGGATCGCTGGATTATGGTACTTACTACCGAGACAATTCAGGAAGTGAGAATCTAACCTTTGATGGGTATCTCAAAACATTCTTTTCGCAGGTCGTAGTGACGCCTTGTGTAGAATATACCATCGTCCTATCTATCGCAGATGTATTTGATCGCAATTATGATTCAGCCGTTTTTCTGGAAGCGCGTAGCTTTGGAACTGGATCATTAGAAGTAGAACTAAATACTTTTTCTTTGGATGGCAGTTTGTCAGAAGGTTGTACCGATGGTGCGTTGACCTTTAATTTACCCTCCGCCGCTGAAAATGATTTTCCACTAGACTATACCATTTTTGGAACGGCTACTCCCGGAGTGGATTATTCTGCCATTCCATCTGACCTAACCATCCCGGCAGGAGAATCTTCTATTTCCTTTCCAATCACTGTTTTCGAAGATGGCATCGACGAACCAGTAGAAACCATCGGTATTGATATTCAACGGGATATTTGTAATCGGGACACTTTCTACTTTCTATTAAATGACAACCAATTAACGGCGCTTGATCTGGGACCAGACACGATCGTTTGTGCCACTGCATCGGTTCAACTGGACGGTACCGTTCCAGTCGTTCTTCCTGATCCTCCTACTTTTACCAATAGTACCGATTATCCAATTATTGAGATTTCAGATAATTTTCCACCTCCACCTGGCACACTACCCACGATCTCCCCCGTCAACGTTATTGGCGTACAACCCGTCACCCTTCAAGCTGGTGCGATTAAAAATATCTGTGTCAATGTTGACCACAATTGGGTGAGTGATATCGATTTATTTCTATTTACTCCAAATGGTCAGTTTCTAGAATTGTCTACCGATAACGGCGGTAGCGGCAATGACTACACAAATGCCTGCTTTACACCAACCGCTACAGATACTATAAACTTCGGTGGTCAGGCACCAAACACCATCCCGCCCTTTACTGGTGATTGGTATCCAGAAGGGAAATTTGAAGATATCTACGGTGGCCCCAGCAATGGAGAATGGTATCTCGCTGCCAAGATTGATCAAAATGGTTTTGATGGTACACTATTAGACTGGACTATTTGCTTTAACCCCGTTTATCAGGTAGAATACGAATGGTCACCTGCGGAAGGACTAAGTTGTACAGACTGTCCCGATCCAGTCGCAACACCATCAACTACAACTACCTACACACTCGTAGTGTCAGATACTTACGGATGTTCGATTGAAGATGAAATTACCATTGAGGTAAGCCAATCGATTGAAGCTCCCATGGTCAATTGTGAGGCCACCACCAATAATATTACCCTCGACTGGACCGCAATAGCCGGAGCAGATGGTTATGAAGTAAATATTGATAATACCGGATGGAATCCAGTAAATGGAGATTTGGAACATATCATTTCAGATTTGGGTATCAATCAGATGGTCGATATTCAGATTAGAGCCGTTAGCGATTGTCCTGCGCTCATTCAATCCATTACCTGTAACACGCTAGATTGCATACCACCAAACCTTTCTATTACAACAATTGTAGCAGCAGACTGTAATGGTTCGGCTACTGGTTCAGTGACAGGAAATTCAAACGGTACTCCAATGCCTTTCTTTTTTGAAATACCTGGGATAGGAAATAATACAACAGGGGTTTTTAATGATTTACCTGCCGGAAATTATAATTTGATTTTAGTAAATAGTGTAGGCTGCTCTGATAGTGAAACTTTTACCATCACTGAACCCGGTTCTTTGGTAACCACCATAGAAATTAGTGATACAATAGATTGTTACGGAAATAATAGTGGTTCGGTCGCGGCGGTCGTTTCTGGAGGCCGTGGACCTTATACTTTCCTTTGGGACAATATGAGTACCGACTCCATCAATACCGGCCTGGTAGCAGGTCCGGTTTCCGCCACAATTACGGATCAAAACGGATGTGCGGAAATGGCTGACTTTGTTCTACCCGAACCGACTCTACTAACCCTGACATCCAGTAACACCTTGATCAGCTGTTTTAACGGAGCAGATGGTACAGCAACCGCTTTGCCCGACGGCGGAATACCTCCTTATACTTTCCTATGGGAAAATAGTCAAACAATCCAAACTGCCACTGGACTTCCACTGGGAATGACCACCGTTACCGTGACGGACGCAGCCGGTTGTTCTAACAATACAAGCGTTGACATTTCCCAAAATGATGAAATAGCTTTAAGTTTTGTACCTACCTCACCAACCTGTTTTAATGGACAAAATGGTAACCTTACCGTGGTCGCCACCGGAGGTACGGGCGATTATACCTATAACTGGGAAAATGGACAGACCAGTGCTACTTCTGCTGGATTAATGGCTGGAACCTATCAGGTAACCGTCACGGACCAAAGTATGTGCAGTCAAATTGACAGCTTTGCAATACCCGAAACGCCAGCCATTGCTATCAATCAAACTACTGTTCCCGCCACCTGTGCTACCGATGCAAATGGCTCCATTGATTTAACCATTTCGGGAGGAGCGGGCGATTATACTTTCCTTTGGTCGGATGACGCCACGATTATTACAGAAGATCGTTCAAATCTACCAGGCGGTACCTATACCGTTACGGTAAATGATCAGTCTGGCTGTCAAAATCAGTTGTCCATTTTTGTCGTTGCTCCGGCTGCGCTTGACTTGGTTACGGCCAGTAGTCCAGTAGGTTGTGCAGGTGGAAATACAGGGTCAGTGGAGGCAACTCCTTCGGGTGGCTCAGGCCCCTACCAGTACGCCTGGGACATTGATGGAACTATTGTTACACAACCCGTTGTCAATAATTTACCAGCAGGCAGTTATGCAATTACTGTTACAGATGACCATGACTGCGAAGTAATTGAAATCGTCCAGGTTTTACAATCAGCGGGCATTAACGTCACCGAAAGTATTACCAATATAAATTGTTTTGGAAACAATAACGGTCAAATAAATCTTGACATTGACGGCGGAAATGCACCATATAGTATGGAATGGACAGATATAGCTGGTAATATTTTAGGAGATACCCCTCTTTTGGAAAACCAATCTGCGGGCGTCTACCAAATCAACATTACCGATGCAAATGGTTGTTTACAAACAGAACAATTTGAAATTTTACAAAATGAAGCATTAATTTTATCTTTTGGAAATATCGAAAATCTGAGTTGTAATAATACTCCAACAGGAAGCATAGAATTGCTGGTAGATGGTGGAGATGGAAATTATACTTTTGACTGGTCAAACGGTAACAACCAACAAGACCTCGCGGATCTTCCAGCCGGAAATTATACCGTTATCGTAACGGACGGGCTTGGTTGCTCGCAGGAGCTGTCCACTACCCTTTCCGAACCTACCGCTTTAAATGTCACCGATACAACCTTACCCGCTTCCTGCTTTAACAGTTTAGATGGAAGTATCTCTCTCGTTGTTACCGGAGGTACGGTAGCCACAAATTATCAATATTCATGGAGCAATGGAGGAAATACGGCCCAGCAAACCGCGTTGGCAGCCAACAATTATCAAGTAACAATTACCGATGATCAAGGATGTGAATTGATAGAAAATTACACCATTGATAGTCCGAATGCAATTCAATTATCCGTCGTAGAAACCCCCGCTATCTGTAACGGTACCCAGACCGGAATGGCTACTGTTACGGCTACAGGCGGAGATGGAAATTATACCTACGAATGGGATACCGACGCAGGAAGTCAAGTGACCGCGACTGCAAATAATTTATTATCCAATATCTATTTTGTTACTGTAACAGATGGCAATGGTTGTGCTGAATTTGCTACGGCCGAAGTACTGGAGCCACTATCCATTGGTAATAGTTTTGAACAACTGGATATAGACTGTTT
>Ga0114957_1002404_pt1 | contig 17993 bp, 19 predicted proteins | sample BantaG_FD_87175 | JGI IMG/M metagenome (GOLD analysis project Ga0114957, IMG submission 87175) | Marine algal microbial communities from Bantry Bay, Ireland - BantryBay_4 metaG | ecosystem: Host-associated > Algae > Red algae > Unclassified | place: Bantry Bay, Ireland | collected 2014-11-21 | reverse complement strand
TTTTCGGTTTTAGTTTTCATCCGTTAAGGTGTTCCTCTCGAGAGAGCCATGTTTCTCTTGAAAGAGCATTGGGGGCAATACCCCTAAATCATCAGTTTTAGGGGGAGCACTAATCTTCATTTTTAACCCTTTGATTCTGATTACTTGGAGACCTAGATTCAGAGAGGTTTTTGGGGTAGTTCTGTAAAGCTCTCCACACTGCTCCTTTAGAAACTTTTAATTTCATCTGAATTTGGCCATAAGAATAACCTTTATCTCTGAGTGCTTTTATCTCTTGTTCTTTATTCAGCCTAGGTCTACCCAGTTTCTTTCCATCTCTTTTAGCTTTTTCAATTCCTGCTTTGACTCTCGATTTAATTAAGTCTGCCTCGAACTGAGCAAAGGCCCCAAGGAGATGAACCATTAACCTTCCAGAGGAGGTTGTCATGTCAATCTGATCTCTAAGGGAAACTAATACTACTCCTATCTCTTCAAGCTCAGTCAAAGTAACAACCAAATCTTTTAATGAACGGAAAAGACGATCAAGTTTCCAAATGAGGATGACATCAATTTTCCTGCCTCCAGCATCGCTTAGAAGTTCTTTAAGACCAGATCTTTTAGAGTTTGTTGCACTAGCAATATCTTCATAGAAATAAAGATCATCCCATCCTCGAGACTTGCAATATGCTTTAAGCTCCTCTTTTTGCATTGAGGAGCTCTGTTTATCAGTAGAAACTCTTGAGTAGATTGCTATTCTTTTGCTATTCATAAGTGCACTATATATCCAATGCGTACTTTGCACTATATTTTTTATTTGGTTTTTGCATTAAAATATTAAAGCGTAATGATTTCAAGCCGATAAGAGGTCTATGAAGGTTGTAAAAAAAACAGACAAAAAGTACAGAACTCTCACTTTAAGAATAGATGAGAATATTATGAGGCAAGTGGATAAGCTAGCAGAGAAAAATGAAGTCTCTAGGCAGAAGCTCGTACAGGCCATTCTTGAAAAAGCGATGAACGATCAAAAGTTCATTGTAGAGGTTTAGATGAACCGCTTTGATAGTGCCTTATCCATTGAATCACTTGCTCTTCAAATTAAGGGAGCTGCTTTTAAAAGTGCTATTAGAAAGATTCCGAGAGAGTTTATCAAGCAGGAATTAAAAGATTTAGAATTAATGGCATCTCCGACTGATCTTGATCGATTAATAAAGCAATCTTTTTGGGACGAGTACCAAAGATCAAAAGGTATAGATAAAAAGATGGAACTCAAAAACGTCTATGAAGATAATTGTTCTTATACCCATTGGTATTCAAACATTTTAGGAAACCCTTTAAAGCTGGCTTGGATTTTATCTCCATTGAATGAATTAATGTCGAGCCTTGCTCCTTTGAAATTTCAAATATTGAATGGAGCGAGGAAAATTCTAGATCTCCCAATAAGTGATGAAAATGGAGTTCTTGATTACAAGATAATAGAGGCAAAAATCAATATTTTTAAGTGCTTATTAGAAATTGATGAATCCTGTAGATATAAGCCAGGAGAACATTAAGGAATATCACCTGTCAGAAAAGAACCACAGTTAGAAAAAAAGTTATAAAGAATAGAAGTTTTTTATTGCTAAAATTTATATAATTTAGGCTACTTACGAGGAGTACTGTACTGTTTTGCTAAAGTGTAGTATACTTGAATGTTAGCTTATAAAATAGGTATAAACGGATAAACATCTAATAATAAAAAAAGGTTTAAAGTAAGTGACAGCTATGGTTGAAGACAAAAACTTGAAACTTATTCAATTTATCGTCGCAACGGCACAGTATAAAAACGGCAACGGTTTAGGAACTATTCACATTGTTAAATACCTATATATTGTAGACTACTTTAATTCTAGGTCAGAGAATACAACCCTAACAAATTGGAATTGGAAGTATTGGATATATGGTCCATGGTCATTAAAATCTTATGATGCTGTCGTCGAGGCTGTCGCAGAGGGTTATATCCAATCAAAATCCTTACAATCGAAACACACATTTACAAAAGTTAATGAATCTAATGAGTACCAGTTTTTCTTTTGTAACCTAGGTGAAATAACTTCTTCAAAGTTAGAAGAGCTCGGCAAAAAAGTTATACCTAATGTCAGAACTCGTATAGCGCTTGAGAGCATTATAAAAAAATATGGTTCTAATACAAACCCTTTACTTAACTATGTATACTCTCGAACTGAACCAATGCTTGATGTTAAAAAAGGTGATATCTTAAACTTTGAAAACTTGTCATGGCCAGAAGGTAATAAATCTAAAAAGACTCCAATAAAAAAAAGAACTTTAAAAAAAGCGAAAGCGATCATAGCCAAAATTAAAGCTGAAAAACCGCCAGGATACCACCCTCCTTCTGGTAAATTCGATGATATATATATCGCTGGAATGGAGATTCTTGACTCTAGTGACTTACTCGAAGAAGGCGCAACGATTGAGGCTATTGCTTGTGTAAAAGATATCTTATCCAATGATTAAAATTAGAGAGAAGTTAAATGGGAATTAGTCAAATTCATGATCAATTTTATGAAAAAGTTTTATCTTATAAAAGTAGTAATATTGAAAAACTCTTGCCAGGACAAATTGTATGGGTACCCACTCCATTTTTAGATAAGAATATGTTGGTAATTGAATTTGAAAGAGCCAAAAGGGAAGATCATAACAACATTAAGTTTGAGTTCAAAAGATTAAATTCAAGTCACTTTAAAAAAAAGAGTGACAGGCTACCAATACCAAACATAACTCTTAATGAGACAGAAGAGTTAATGGCATTTAAAGCCAAGAAGAGACCGTGTATTTTTCTAGGAAAGGCAGAATTTAATCTATGCGGTGAAGAGAAGAAGACGTTAACAAGAGGGAAGAAGCACCTTCTATCAAAAGATTATCTATTTCTACCTATATATAGCACTCACCAAAACGATGAATTAAAAGGATTTCCAACGAACTTTGTTCTTAGTATTAAACATTTCCTTTATACACACTTAGTTTATTTACCGGCATGTACCCTGAAAGATTTAAAAACAAATTTAGCTCTAAAAGAAGGTATCATTCGATTAGATAGGTTATTTGTCACTTCCCCTGTCGTTCCCAACATTTCCCCGACCGATATAAAAATCCATGATGATTACATGAAGATTATAAAATACCACATAAAAGAGTACTTGTTAAAAGAGACAAACGAAAACCTAAAAGATTTGAGGAATTTACTAAAAGAAGTATACGATGAATTAGCAGAAACAGATAAATAGACTTCTTTATATACAACACCCTCGCACCAACAAAAGTTTATCTATAAAAAAATCGGAACAAATTAAGATGTTATGCAATATTGGATAATGGATCCTTTAGATTTAGATTAACCCAACCCATACTTTATTTCCTTTTCTATACATATTTATGGTGGAAATTAGAGGGAGCTTGAGTACTTATGACAGTTTACAAGGGGAAATAAAAAACAGCATAAAATACCTTTACCATCTAAGAGGGTCAAGAAACATGAAGCCATCTTGAAGCCAAGCATATGAAATGCACTGAAATATCTTGAAATGTAGCGCCCCAAAAACCTTACCCCAAAATCGTAATGTGTTGAAATGTCGTGAAACGATCTGAAATGGAAAAGTGGTAAATTGAATTTAGGAGGATTTTTAAATGGGATATTCGTCCCAAAACTTGAAAAAATACTAAATTGTTGAATTTTGAATGTCAATCAAACCAAGAGGCACTGACTATTTCTTGAAGTATCCTTTTTCGCACCAAAATTTAGTTTCCACACCTTTTTGACCCATTCTTAACCTTATGGCGTCGGTACAGTTTATTCGATTATACTTATCACCATCTTTAGAATCGTATGTTGCAACGTGTATCCTCATATATTCATCAAGTATACTATTGCGATAGAGAGTGTATACCTCGTTTTGATTAACTCTTTTCTCGTAGCCTAGAAAAGCAAAAGTGTTTGCAGAGATAGCCAGAGCAGTAAGTAGTAAAATTGGTTTCATATATCCTCATTTGTCTCATAGCTTATCGGAACTTTTTCATCACACTTTATTATGATCACTTAAGCTTTATTTATTAATTTACCTAGTATTTCTATCAATTGATAAAGTTGGGGAAGGCGTCGTGATATGTCTTTAACCTGATAAAAAACATTTCCACCTCACTTTTACGTGTGGATTACTTTCACCTTGAAGAACATAAAAACATGAAGCCAAAATGAAGCCAACTTGAAGCCAAGCATATGAAATGCACTGAAATATCTTGAAATGTAGCGCCCCAAAAACCTTACCCCAAAATCGTAATGTGTTGAAATGTCGTGAAACGCTTTGAAATGAAAAAGTTGGATTTTGAATTAAAGGGGATTTAAAAATGGCGGGAGCGAAGGGACTCGAACCCTCGGCCTTCTGCGTGACAGGCAGACGTTATAACCAACTTAACTACGCCCCCGCTAATCAAAAGATTATATAGAGTATTAGTTAATATGGTCAAGAAATATTCGCGTATATATTGAAAATTTCCAAGCACTGGGCTTTAATGCTAAGCTTTATAGTGATGAAGGCTTTTCTACTAGAGTTATGGAGTTTTATTCTCATATCAGCACCTTACTTGTTGCTTGGTTTTCTCATCTCTGGGCTCATTAATACTTTTATTAATAAAGAATTCATCAAAAAAATACTGAGTAAAAACTCTAAATGGGATGTGTTGTGGGCAGCGTTTCTGGGTGTCCCGCTACCACTATGCTCATGTTCTGTTGTTCCAACGGCAGCGACATTGCGAAAGTCAGGAGCATCAAACGGCAGTACGAGTGCTTTTTTAATCTCAACACCTGAGTCTGGCGTTGACTCAATTATGTTCACATATGCAGTTTTAGACCTTCCGATGACTATTATTAGACCTATTGTGGCCTTTATCACTGCTTTTTTAGCAGGGGTACTAAACAATCAGTTTAATGAATTCATCCTCCCTGAGGACTTAGATACAAAAGAGTCTTGTTGCCATAAAAAAGAAGCTGTCCGAAGTAAGTTAGATTGGAAAACCGTCTTTGCTGGAATTAAATATGGTTTCGTTGATTTACTTGATGATATGGTGGGCTGGCTGAGCGTTGGAATTATTTTAGGAGCATTAATAGGAGTACTCATTCCTGAAAACTTCTTTCTTAACTTTGATTCATACACCAGTAGGTTAATTATTTTATTAATAGGAATTCCAACTTATATCTGTGCCTCCGCCTCAACCCCGGTTGCTGCTTCGCTCATCTTAAAAGGTCTCTCGCCAGGAGCTGCTTTGATTTTCTTGATGGTAGGTCCTGCTACAAATATTTCTAATATGGCCGTCATTCAAAAATATATTGGGAAAAAGGGATTAATGATTAACCTGTTTTCAATCGCTTTTGTTTCATTACTCGCTTCTTATATTGTAGATTATTTGTATTCTGAATTCTTCGAATTAAACCTTAAGTTTAGTGAACACCAGCATCATGTAGAGAATCCTGGAGTATTCACAACTTTATTGGGGATCGCTTTCTGTCTATTGGTGCTAAGTTCCCTCGCTAGAACTTATATTTTTAAGCCTCACTCTCACTAAAGACTTAACGATTAATTTTTATTTGTATCAGGGTTGGTTGCTCATCTTCAATATGCCAACTTGGAAAGTTTGAATTAGCGCTATAGGCAGTCCCTTCTTTATCAAATTCAATGTCACGGGTAAAAGTTGTTCTTCGAGGTAAGGGTATAGAGTGAGTCCAGGTTTTTGTTTTTATATCAAAGACATAAAGTGCATCTGATTGATTTCCATTAACCCAAACAAGGTCTCGAGGAAGGTCAACATTTAGCGAGTAAGGGGTTTCACTCCCTATAGGAGTAACTGGAAGATCAAATTGTTCAAATGACTTTGTCTTTGGGTCATAGCTCGCAATCCTAGATTCTCCAAAAACAGCAATCCAAAGAGTTCCATTTTTATCCGTTCTTAATCTTCTTGGGCCCATAAATGGTGTTTTTATCATTGTTATCTTATCCGTCTTTGGGTCAATCATTCCAATTTCATTCGTATGCAACCTCGCAAACCAAACTTTTCCATCAGGAGTAATATCTATACCATAAACGAGAGGGACTCCTGTTGATTGTCTATCAATCTTAAACCAATTAGAAAGAGGAACTCCCCAGTCCATTAACTTAAAGACCCATTTTATATTTCGAGTAAGGATCTTTTCTTTAAAACTTCTCGCAGGGAGGTTGTAATATTTAAAAGTTTTATTTTTACGATTAAACTTTGCAACTTGATTTGAAAGGGCAAGTGTAAACCAGACATTGTCTTCGTGATCAAGTCGAATAGTGTGAGGATAAAACCCGTCACTCATTTGATGGATTTTAAATTTTTTGCTTAAAGGGTCAAATTCAATCAAGCGTTGTTGAGCGGACGGAGTAATAAATATATGGCCATCAACATGAGACTCTGCCAGAGAGTGAGCGTTTGAAGTTGAGTCATGGCTCGGAAAGTCTTTAAGTCTGGGAGCAAGAAGTCCACCTGGTGCATCACCTTCTAAGTGTGGAATCTTGTAAATCGTAAAGTTATTAGTTTTTAAATCCAGTTCGAAAAGACGGTCTTGAATATTGTCGGCGACATAGATCATTGAGTTTTTACTAACGAGCATGTCGTGTGTTTGAGACATACTGTCACCGATTGGCCACTCTGTAATTTGGATATCCTTAAGGTTGTCTTTCCACTGTGGAAAATCTTCAAGTTTAGAAGGGTTGCTCACAAGGTTTTTATAATTCAATGAAAGTAAGTCAGGTAGCTTTTTTTGAAGATCTGAAGGGATTCTTGAACCGTAACGAACCATTCTTTGAATAACCTCTTTCCATTCTTCAGGACTACGCTCCATCCTTGTAAATTCAGTTCCCTGTTGGTGACAAAAACCACATTGCATTTTAAATATATTTTTATCTTCATCACTCCCTACATTTAAAGCACCGAGCCAGATATTGGCAGGCTTAGATTGTGCGAGTAGGTCTATATCAGTTTCTTTTGTAAGCTTTATGGGAGATGGCAGGTTTTTCGGTATTAAGAGATCTTTGTAACCAAATTTTCTGAAACGATAAGCAGTTTCATAGTTTGTTGGAGTAAAAGAAAGACTTCCATCAGGTCGTGTAAACTTCGTAATTTCAGGGAGAACATGAAAAGGAATTCTTTCAGGAGGGTAACCTCCATCGCTAGTATCTATCACATTCTCTTTCGCTGACTTTTGCGTCACCATCACAAGAGGGATAGGAGATAAACTTGAATTATCTTTGACGACTAAGTTAGAGGCATTTGAAATCAGTGGAATAATAATAAGTAGTAAAGTTTTCATAATCTTTTCGCAAAATCGAGAAAGTTTTCTCTAGATGTTTTTTGGGGCATATACCCAAATTTATTTTTAAGTTTTGAGTTATCAAGAACTGGACGATATTGAAGAAATCGCGTTTGTTCGGGACCATATTGACTGAGACCCAGAAACTTGAGAATTCCAAGTCCAAACTTAATAAGTCCAGGAGGAAGCGAGATAATCGATTTCTCCATAATTTCAGCTCTTTCACTTATAGTGACGAACCCATCTCCTGCTAGGTTGTATATACCTGCCGGAGAGTTGGAAATCGAGTGAACGAGTGCACCGACTGCATCCATATCCCAGATAATACTAAATCGGATATCTGTCCCCCAGAGACCAATCTGGACCTTCTTTTTAAATAAGTCAGTGATTTGATTATTTACATTTTCTCCAAGAATTGTTGAGATTCGAAAGATAACTTGCTCCAGTTCAGGGTGAAGCTCTCTGTAGACCTTAAGCTCTTCTTCAACCAATCTCTTATGATAAGAGTAGGCAAATTCATAATTTCCACAAAGCTTGGATTCTTCCGTCAAAATTTGATTGTTTTGTTCAGTGTATCCATAAGCAGCGCCACTAGAAGAAACGATTATTCGTTTAACTTTAGACTTCACGCAAGCTTTTAATATAGTGCTTGTACCTTGGACATCCACGGAGTATTCAAATTCTCTTGATGACTTTTTACCTGGCGTTACAATTGAGGCCAAGTGAATAACACAATCAATTTTGTGTTTATTGAAAATCTCTGCACAAACAGGATCTCTGACATCGAGAATTTCAAAAATTACACCTGGAAGGTCTTTAGGAAGCTTTCTAACATCAGTAGCAACTAGGTTCTCAATACCGAGTTCTTCTTTTCTTTGTGATAACTCTGCAACTAAAAGGTTTCCAAGATATCCTGAAGCACCAGTGATTAAAATATTCTTCATTTAACTTTTCCTTTTAACAACCTTGAAACTAGAAGAGAAAGAGTAATTTGTGATACTCCCCACCAAGCAACAATGATGGCCATTCCTCCCAAGCCTTGAAAGAACTGAAATACAATAGCCAAACCCAAAGCGGTGTTTCTAATTGCTCCATTAAAAAGTAGAGCAATTCCTTTTCTCTTATCCTTTAAAATAAATTTATCAAAACTAAACCCGATAAAAAAGGCGAGAAGATTATGAAGAAGTACGATAATGACTATGGAACCGATATTATCGAGAAATATTTGAAAGTTTGCGACAAGCGCACCGATAATAAAGATGACTAAAAAAAGAAAGGAAAATTTATTTAGAACTTTATGGGCCTTAATTGAAAAAAGAGGAAAATTCTTTTTAGATATAATGCCTAAAAAAAGCGGTAAGCCGAGGATAAGAAAAATACCGGAAATGACCTCTATCGGGTTAAGTTCAACACGAGTAAGAATCTCACTTGCTTGAGGGATCATCCCGCCTAAAGAAAGAAGGTATATAGGAGTAGTAATACTGGCGATTAAAGTAGTTAGAGATGTGAGTCCAATGGAAAGGGCAGTATTACCCTTAGTTAAGTTTGTAAAAACGTTTGAGAGATTACCTCCTGGACAAGAGGCGACAACGATAAGTCCTAGAGCAATGCTTGCACGTGGTTGCATGACGTAAATAAGAGCAATTGTTAAGAGTGGAAATATCAGAAAGTGAGAAAAGAGTCCAAGTATGAGTTCTTTGGGTTTTTTTAGAAGGTCTAGAAAGTCGCTTATTTGTAAATTCAGTGCGATCCCAAACATCATTATCCCAATGATGACTTGCAATATCACTAAGCTTTTTTGATCAAAGTTTAATTGTACTAAATCGATATCCATGCTTTTCAGGTTATAGGAGCTAGGTTTCTTTGACAATTTTAGCTGGTGATCAAAAAGGTAGATAGAGTGTTTAAGATATCTATTAAATGACTAAATTTTTTACACCTTGAGGTGTAATTCTTTCACGAAACCACACTAAATTCGTCCTGAGGCTTGGCACAAAACTTGAATAAGTAATCATTGAACACGACTTTATTGGAGGTCAAAAATGAAAGCTTTAAAAAACTCACTCGTACTAGCAATGACGGTAATTCTTATTTCTTGTGGTGGAAATAACTCTAATACAGGCTCTAATACGAACACTAACACAACTACTACAACAAACACTGGAAGCTCTACTGCTAGTTGGAATAGCCTTGATGCAATTGAAGAAAGCTTAAGAGAGTCTTCTATGGCGGTCTCAACGTCTTCTTCGTTTTTATACGGAATGGATGATGAGAGGATAGAGCAACGTTATGAATTTGAAGCGATTGACGAAGACTCAGTAAGAGTTGAAGTTTATGATGTTGAAGAAGAGAACCAATATGATTCTTATACTCTTGAAAGAGAAGATATTATCGACGTTATTTTTAACAAAGATCAAGATGCTGGAAGATCAAGAAATATCGAAATCCTTCCATGTAGAAGTGTTGTAGGTGTAAGTACAAATGGACCATCAAGAAACTACCAAGCAGTTCAAGTTGCTCATACTCTAGAAAATGGAGAGAGGATTGTTCACTTGATTAGTCCACAAGTTCCACTTCACCAAAATCCTTTAGCAACTTTGAGAACTTCAACCTCGACTGCAAGTTGGTGGATCTTTGAGGCTTCTTCAGCAGGTTCTGATGTGACTTGGCTAACAACAGGATTAGGATATAGCTACCTGTATATTAACTGCCAATAAAACAAATATTCTCGAATTTCACTTTGAAAGAGCCTGTATTCATAGCAGGCTCTTTTTTTTTGTACTCCACTAGGCTATCATATTAGCCAATCAAGGAGTGATTAAATGGCCAAGTATTTTGCAGACATTGAAGACATCGAGTTTAATCTTTTTAGTTTCTTAGAAGTTCAAAATCACAAAAAGTATTCTATGGAAGTTCAAGATATAAAGGATATTTTATCTGAGTATGTAAAGTTCATTGAGAACGAAATCTTCCCTTCACGTGAACCCTCTGACCTTGAAGGTGTTAGGCTCGAAAATGGAACCGTTTATGTTCCAAAGTCTATTCATAAGTTCCATAAGAGCTACTATGAAAATGGTTGGTTTGCCTTAGGGCTTCCCGAGCCAATCGGAGGAGTTCCAGTATCGGAAGCATTAAATATGGCCTGCCTCTCTCTTGGAACGAGTGCGAATGTTGCCTATACAATGTATCCAGGTCTCTCAAAAGCTGCACTTAATGTGATTAACCTGAAAGGTTCAGAGGAACTGAGGGAGCTCTACATTGCTGGAATGATGGATGGTCGCTGGGGAGGCACAATGTGCTTAACTGAAGCTGGGGCCGGAAGTGATGTTGGAGCCTTAAGAACAACTGCAATACCTAATGGAGATGGAAGCTTTAACATAGAAGGAGTGAAGATTTTTATTTCAGGTGGAGATGCGGATATTTATGAAAACCAAATCCACTTAGTTCTTGCTAAAACTCCAGGGGCACCTGATGGAACAAAAGGTATTTCACTTTTCTTAGTTCCAAAGGTTCTTGTAAATGATGATAAAACTTTGGGAGCAACTAACAATGTTATTTGCACTAAAATCGAACATAAAATGGGAATTCATGCCTCAGCAACTTGTGAACTTACTTTCGGAGGAGAAGGAGAGTGCAAGGGCTGGTTGATTGGAAAAGAGTTTGAGGGCATGCAAAATATGTTCATCATGATGAATGAGGCGAGACTTACTTGTAGTATGCAAGGAGAGGCTCAAGCTAGTTCTGCTTTTCTAAATTCACTTCACTATGCAAAAGAAAGAGTTCAGTTTGGAACTGAAATTGCAAATCATGGAGATGTTAAGAGAATGCTTTTAAAAATGAGAGCGGTCTCTAGAGGTTTGCGAGCTTTGACTTACTATACAGCAGACCTTTTTGATGCAAGTAAAAATAAGGAAGAAGCTGAAGGTTTAATCAATTTTCTAACTCCTATTTGTAAGGCTTATTGTACTGAAGAAGGTTTTCTTGTTTCTGCTGAAGCTGTTCAGGTTCATGGAGGTTATGGGTATTGCCAAGAGTATGGGGTAGAGCAATATGTTAGGGATTCAATCATTGGAAAAATTTATGAAGGAACAAATGGAATTCAAGCACTTGACCTTGTGACAAGAAAAATTCTAAAAGATCAGGGAAAATCTTTGGGAATAGTCACAAAGAAAATTATGACATTCCTTGGGAAGCTTGATGATAATCTTAGCACGGAAAAAGAAATGATTGTAAGTTCTTTGAAAACTTATGATCAGGTTATGAAAAAGATACAAAGGGTTGCTCAAGAGAAAAAGTTTAATGAGATTAATGAATATGCTTTTGATGTCTTAATGATGACCTCACATATAGTTGTGACCTGGTTGCTAGGCGAGCAGTCTTTAAAGGTTAACGAGAAAGAAGAAGGCTTTTCTCAAGAATTTAAACAATCAAAGGTTGATGATTTTAAAGTCTTCACTCATTACTATTTATCGAAAAATGAAGGCCTTTCAAAAGCTATTCTTTCTGATGCGATTGAATTATCGAGCCTAGTTCTTTAATTAAATAGGTGTTACAATTTTTAGGTATTTAACTTAAATTAGTTGTAGGCGGTAGCCGTGAGAAATAAAATTTATGACCTCGCCCGTGAGTTTTCTAAGGAAACTCACGGCAGCTCTAATTATGGAGATGATGGGCTGTTTGTTCAAGGTGAAAAAAGTACTGAGTTCGTTCCAATTTCTTATATTAAGAAAAAAATTACTAAAATAAGCAATGAAGAGTCTTTGCAAAAAGTAGGTTTTGTCTACAGCTCAGCTGACTTTCTTGATTCCCCTGAGTTTAATGACTGGTATAGAACGCAGTTTAATAAAAAACTCACGCTTAAGGCAAAAAGAAGTATTGGTGTTTTCCATTACCCTGATGAAGTTTCAATCCTAAAGGCTATTAATACCGTCACAGATATGTACGATATTTTACGTGACAAGCATGTTATCAATAATGGAAAGAATCTTCCTGTTCAGCTCGGAGAGTGGTATGGCAAGTGTATCTTTGGTCTAAAGCAAATTAAGTCTAGTTCACAACGGGGCTTTGATTTTTTTACAAATGATAATAAAAGAGTTGAAGTGATGATTCACTGGAAGGATAAATCATCACCTAAAGGTGTGAAGTTAAAAAAATCTTTAGTGGATCTCAGTGACCACTGCATTATTATTTACCTTGCTAAGAACTTTATGATTAGAGATATACTTTTCTTAGACTCTAGTTTTATTATGAGGAAGTACGCAACAAAGGGACATTCGATCTTTTTAAAAGACAGCATGATTTCATCATATTTTTTTAGTGTGGCAGATCGTCACCTAGATAAGGTTGCAAGCAAAAACTTCTTAATGAAATTTGCAGCACCGAACTTCGCAATGAAGCTCGATGACAGAGCATAACAACTACTTATACTTTTCAAAGTGATTAAGAAGCCAATTAAGGTTTTCATGAAACTTAGGATTCATCATGAAGTCTTCATGTCCTTGATTCGTGAAGCTAATAAAGTCTTTGTCTTTTGAGCCAATATAATCAAAGTCATCTCTTTTCGTGAACTCAGGTACTGCCATTGGATCTAAAGAGTAAGTCATCTGAAAAGCAGGAATCTTAATATTCTTAAGACCTTCGTTATATTTCTCTCCTGAGGTATTCCTGATACAACCGTTTAATACACCTTTAGAAAATTGAGTGAGAGTTGGGGAGCTTGTACCTTCTATCGTTAGTTCGTAAAGAGCAGCTCTCGCTTCTTTTGAGGTATTTTCTATGTGATAAAGAAATTCCCATACTCTAAAATAAGCAGCGGATAGGCGAGAGAAAGGACCATGAGCAGGGGAGATAATCCTTGTGAGTATTTTAGCATTAATCCAGCCTAGTCGATTATTAAGAAATTGAATTCTAGTGCCTATCCTAGAAAGAGTATCAATTTGAGTTTTTTGATCATTATCACTCATGCAAACATTACCAGCAGATAATCCAAAGGCCTCTACTTTCTGTTGTCTTTTTATCGCAACTTTTTTATCAAAGTAGTTTCCATTCTTTGAACGAGTTAAGCCAGAGAGATAGGCTTGAAGTGTTATTGCTCCTTTGGAGTGTCCAAGAACAAAGATATTCTTTTTGAAGTTCTCTTTTAAGTAGTTAATAGCATGAGAAATATCATCTATGGCAACGTCATCAATATTACTGAGGCGTACATAATCAGAATTACCTATCCCATTGGGGTGGAGTGAAAAAGTGTGAAAGCACGAGTGATTCTTTATAAAGTTTACAACCGAAATGTTTTTATTGGGGAGAAGGTCCCATGAGTATGCATTCTGAAAGTACCCTGGGATAAGCAAAAGAATGGGAGCATTCTTACACTGCTCAGTTGTTACCTTAAACTCAATAATCTCAAGAGAGTACGGTTTATTAGTCTTAGAGCTAGTCGCAGAAATTTCATGGGGCTTCCAGTGGGAGGGGTAAGAGGTTTTTTTATAAAAAGCGCAAACTCTCAAGCAAGCGAATGTTAAAATAGTGACAAGAGGGATGTATCTAAAGCCTTGTTTGATTTTCATGATGAATAAACTAGATGATTGACAGCTTTTTGACAAAGTTTAAGTGAGAACTCTAAATTCACATACTATAACAACCAATATTTAATGACTTAGGAGAGTAAGGTGCTAACCAAGTAAAAAGTACTGAGTTGATTTTCATATCCCTTGAAAAGCGCTATTTGAATTAAACTTATGTACAAGCACAATATAGAAAGATTGATCTCAAAATGGATGCCCTTATTTGTGTTGGGACTTTCTTTATTTAGTTGTAATGCGCAGTTACCATTGAACTTCCAAATAATTGAAACCAATACGAATGAGAGTGCTCCTATTGTATACGATATCTATCAAAAAAAGAGTGAATGCATTAATTCAGGAGAGAGTTTAAGCCAAGAAGTTAGTTTCTATGATGGCGCGAAAGGGGCTTTAGATAAGGTGAAGCTAGACTTTGAAGGTGTGGACCCTGAACTATCAAGAACATTCAGTGTAGATTCTTTTTGGGCCTATACTGAAATCGGTGTGAGCTTTCCTTATATTGTAGATAAAGGAACAAAGTTTTCTCTTTGTCTTAGTGAAGGTAACTACCCAGAAGAAAGTATTGAGTACGTAGCATTAAGTCTTCTTTATCAACTAGATCGTTCTAAAGACTTTGTTCATAAGTCCTTAAACAAGGGCATCTCAAATGTGAGTCTACTTGTGCATCCTTATTTTCGAGATTTTATCTCATCAGAGAAAACACAAAGTGGAGAGGAAATTTTCTTTAGGTACCTAACTGACAATGCTTCCTTTTATCAATTAGAAAACGATTACTTTCAAGAGTCTATGATTTTAATGCCACCACAAAGCTTAGAAGTCGTTGACGGTGCAAACTCTTTGGGAAGAGAAGTTTTATACAAAGGGATACCTCTTTGGAGCTTTCCTTTTGTGTCGGCGCATGAGTATGGACACCATGTATTTCAAGAGTTTATAGGAGCAAAGCTTCCTCATGAATTAACTTCACTGATGAAGAAAGCAAAGTCTAACCATATACATCATTTCGAAAATACAAGTATAAGTACCTCAGGTGCAGCAAGCTCATTAGAGCTCACCCAAAAAGAGAAAGTAAGAAGGATGGTCTTGTTTGTAGAGGAGTCATTTGCCGATTTATTTGCTTATTACTCAGTTGAAAATAAATACCGGACTTTTAAAGATGTTAACTGCTTTGAAAACTTGCGAGAGATTGATAAAGATTACTTTAAAATAAGATATACGAGAGAAGATAAAAAATTAGATTCAAAGTTACTTCAAAGCTACTCTGAAGATAATGAAATTATTCCAAGAGAAATATGTGAAGCTAATTCAACAAATCCTTACCGACTTTCTTCTGTTGCTTCATTTATCATTCATAAATTCAGCTCACGATTGCTTGATAGCGATGAAAAGGAATTTCGATTTGTTTATAAGTTTTACTCTTCATTCTTAGAGAACAAGAAAAATCTAAAGTTAGTTGAAACAGGGGATGTTAAGAGCTTCGTAGTTTCTTTTTATATGAATTTCTTTCACCAAATAAAAAAAATGGAACCAAGAAAAGACAATCTTCAAAGTTTGTGTGAAATGGCCAAAAAATATGTTCCAGCATTAAGAGAAAATCAAATCTCTATGTGTCGTATTTAAGTACTTCAAAAGTCCAAGATAAACCCCACTCAGAGGAATACTTCCATCCATGAGTTTCTGATAAAGTTCCTTGATAGGAACAGCAATTATTTTTTCAATTGTATGCTCGCCGTCAGGGTTAGGTATTTTAGAAGTCTCTAAGCCAGTAGCAATGACGAAGTATTGAGAGTTATTAACTGTTCCTGATGATTTAGTATAAAGGACCTTCTGAATCTTAGCGGCTTTAAAGCCTATTTCTTCTTGCATTTCTCTTTGAGCATTTTCTTCCATCGAATATTCATCTTCATAAATCCCAGTTACAGGCTTGAGTCTAACGTTAGGAGTTTCGTGAGGTCGATACTCTTGGACAAGTAAAACTTCATTCTTGTCAGTAATGGGGTAAATGACAATGCCATTACAAAGGTAGACTTTCTCCCAAAGTTGACCATCTTTACTTACCTCTGATACTTGAATGTACTTGCCTTGATACTTATATTTTTCATTTTCCATAAACCTATTATAATGATGTTAACAAAGAGGAGTCTAGATGAGTGATGTAATATGGCATAAAAAAGATTTAAAGCTTGAAGATATACGGTCAGTTTTTGAGACAAATATGCTGAAAGCACTTGAGATTGTCTGTACCGAGATTGGAGATGATTTTTTAGTTTTAGAGATGCCTGTAAAGCAAGCACATGCTCAGCCCTTTGGGCTACTTCATGGAGGTGCTAGCTGTGTTCTAGCGGAAAGTGCTGGGAGTATAGCTAGTAACTTGACTGTGGACTCAAAGAAGAATTTCACTCTTGGTCTAGAAATAAATGCGACTCACCTAAGATCTGCGAAAATAGGCGATGAAGTCATCGCACTTTGTAGGCCAGTAAGGCTTGGAAGGACCGTTCAGGTTTGGGATATAGAAATAAGTTCGAGAAACCAAAAAACTTTGCTGTGTAAATCTAGATTAACGACAATGACAAAAAGAAGAGTTTAGAGAACGTAAGTTCCATCACCGAGCATATGGGCGGCTTTCAGAGTTAATATTTCGTTTTTGAGATCTTGCTCAGATTCATATTTAAATTTAATAAATTCTGATGTTCGCCCTACCCAGTACTTTCCCTTCTTTTGTTCAAATAAGATACTGTGCTCTTGCTCTTTAAGAGATTTCGCAAACTCGTACAACTTTCTCTCACCAAGCTTGATAAGATTTTTTACTCTTTCTTTTTTCTCTTGAGGGGCAATATGATCTGGTAGCTTATCTGCAGTAGTTCCTTTTCTTCTAGAGAAAGGAAAAACGTGAAAGTGAGTGATTGGAAGCTCGGACACAAAGTCATAAGTCTCTTGAAACTCCTCTTTTGTTTCTCCTGGATATCCAGCAATAATATCTGCTCCTATTGCAGCTTTAGGAAAATAATCTTTCACCATCGCTAAGACATCTCGATACTGGCTTTTTGAGTACTTTCGCCTCATTGATTTTAAAACTTTATCACAACCACTTTGAAGAGGAATATGGAAGTGATTTTGATAAACCCCACTGCTCTTAAGAGTTTCTAGGAGCTCTTTAGTAATAGTATTTGGTTCCACCGATGAGAATCTTAATCTTTGGATTCCTTCTACACTGAGAATTTCATTGACGAGAGTAGAGAGCTTCTCTCCGGACTTAGCTTCGTATTCACCAATATTTACACCAGTTAGTATGATTTCCTTATAACCCTTATCTATGAGGTTTTGTGCATTATTTCGAGCATCCTTAACTGATATCGTGCGGGAGCGACCTCTAGCGAAAGGAATAATACAAAAACTGCAAATGTAATTACAACCATCTTGTATCTTCAGAAAGCCTCTCGTATGAGAGTAATCAGACGGAGTTGTGTAAGCACCCCAAAAATCATTAGTTTGATCAATAAAAGTTTTCTTGTTTTCCTCTTTCAGGTAATTAATGACATCGTACTTTTGAGAGTTACCTAAAATAAGGTCAACCTCAGGCATCTGCTCTAGCTTCTGAGCCTCCATTTGAGCATAGCATCCAGAGACTAGGACTTTGGCGTTAGGAGAGTTCTTACGAGCTTTTCGAACTAATGATCTGGCCGTCGCGTCGGCTCCATCAGTAACGGTACAAGTGTTTAAAAAAACGTAATCAGAGCTTTGTTCAAAAGGGACGATTTTGTAGCCTTGATCCTCAAATGACTTCGCGATAGCTCCTGTCTCAGAGAAATTGAGGCGGCAGCCCAGAGTATAAAAAGAAACTGTTTTTTGATTATTCACAATTTATGTTTATTAGCACTCCTGTTAAAATTTGTCTCTATAATTTAGATAAATTGAATTGACTTTTTAACTCATCGCCCATACTTTATTTCTTACGTACAAAATGATGTGGTCTCGTAGCTCAGTTGGTTAGAGCACCTCCCTTTTAAGGAGGGGGTCCTGTGTTCGAGTCACAGCGGGATCACCATCATCTTTATGTGAGC
>Ga0114957_1002401_pt1 | contig 18000 bp, 8 predicted proteins | sample BantaG_FD_87175 | JGI IMG/M metagenome (GOLD analysis project Ga0114957, IMG submission 87175) | Marine algal microbial communities from Bantry Bay, Ireland - BantryBay_4 metaG | ecosystem: Host-associated > Algae > Red algae > Unclassified | place: Bantry Bay, Ireland | collected 2014-11-21 | reverse complement strand
GGGGTGTTTCCAGGGAAAATGTGTGAACTTTTTAATAAAATCTATGCCCCCAATTTGTTTCACACTCCAATCAAAATCAAAAAATCCTCAATCTGGATATTACATCGTTTTTTTTCGTTAGCGGGCAAATTTTGATTGATATTTTGATTTTGATTAAAAAAATGTAAAAGCGATGTTAGAAAACTAACACCGCTTTTACATTTTAAAAAATGAAGACCTAATTTACTTTAAACTTCACAAGTATTCGAACTTCTCAAATCGTAAATCGTAAATCCGTCTTCCCTTCTTCCCATTTCCTATTGCTTTTTTTTACGAGAAACTCTCGGTAAACTTTTTTGTGAACTTCTAGATGTTCTAGCAGAACTTGATCGATTTGATCTTGAACTACTTCTTGAAGTCGCTTGGCTTCTGCTTCTACTTGGAGCAGCACCTGCTCTATTACTTCTGCTACTCCTTGAAGGAGAAGTTGCCTTAGTTCTTGAACTAGATCTTGTATTTGATCTATTTGTATTCGATCTTGAAGTTGATTGATTAGTTCTACTTCTTGATGAAGACTTAGGACTATAAGTTGAATTACTTCTACTTGAATTAGCCTTTGACTTAGATTGAGACCTTGTTGAAGGCGAATTAGTACTTCTTTCTGCTCTCGTTTTAGAACTATATCTAGAATTAGATTTTTGCGTACTTTGAGTGTTAGCAGCTCTTGAATTTTTATTAGCTCTAGAAGTTCTTGGAGGATTAGCTTGAGAAGTTGTCGTTCTTCCAGTAGGGTTTAATCTTCCATTTTTAGCTCTAGAACCATTTGCTTGAGCTACACTAGCTCTTTGTTTAACTCTAGCTTTAGAAAAAGAAGGCGTTACACGTCTGTTAGTTCTATTCACTCTGACCACATTAGTTCTTTGGTAAACAGAAGGGCAATACACTCGGTATGGTCTGTAAAAATTATACACATTTCTTAATCTGTGCACATATACGATTTGGAAATTTCTATTGTAAACAATGACGTTTGGATAGAAAGTATCCCATGGAGAAGGTCTCCAAGGTGACCACCAATTTGGATAATAAGAATATCTATAAGGAGAAATCCAAGGGTTATAACTTCTTCTCAAAATATGCCTTACAGATGGCCAGTAATAAACATTGACATATCCTCTACGGAAATTGTAATCTGCATTTGGGCCACCTCTTCCTGAAGAATAAGCATCACCTTCAAAAGGTTCCACTAAAACTTGTTCTCCATAGAGATATTCATCTCCGACTATTTGTAGTGTAGCACGACGGCGCCCTGTTTTTTCAATTTCGATTACTGCTACATCCTGAACTTCACGACGACTGATAGGCACTTGTAAAATGATTGCATGGTAATCTCCTTGTCTTCTATGTTCCACTCTGATGTAATCAGTTTGGCCATCTAAATTAAGGTCAAGATTATTAACCCAAGAATCTCTAGTATTTAATCTTCTCTCAAAATCTTTAATAGAGTTAGAATTTTTAAATACCTCAAGTGTTCCTTCAAGGCTAAAAAAGTCTCCGTCGTATCCTGTTCGGTCGTATCCTCGTTGTTGTGCGGTGGACGTTGACAAAAATAAAACTGACAACATCAAACTGAAAATTAATTTCTTCATAAGTATAAAAATTTTTTAGTTAGAAAAAGAGGTTCTGACTAAAGTGTGAAAATTAAATCAATGCTTAGAATTAAAATATTCTGTTAGCTGATTTACTATTAAGACGCTGAAAGGAAGAAAAGTTTTGGTAGGAAAGGGTGGTTTAAATAAAGATTAACTAAAAATTAAATATGGAGCTATATTTTTAAGAAAAGGTTAATGAAAACAAGGGTTTTTCAGCTTTTGTTAAGGATTGAAAAAATGAGTTTTAACAAATCATTTTGTACCTAATCAGCATTGAGATAACATTTTAGTCGTATCGGATTAGAGTATAGCAAAAGATGTCACAGCAGAGCTGTAATGAATAATTAAAAATTAATATTTTCGAAAATACTTAGACTTAGAATCCAAAACTTTGTTTTTTACAAACCACATAGCCACAATAAAACTATGTGTTCTATTGTGGCTATGTGTTTAAAATTCAAAATTCACTTATCACATTTATTTTTCATATAAAAAACAAATAATAAGAAGGCCTTAAATTAAATGCGAGCTATTTTATTTTACATTTTTAAATAAAACTCCTTGGTCAATTCAATATATTCTTCAGTATAATCATTACGCTTCTCAAATTGGATTACCAGTTGATTTGAAATTTCTTCTTTTTCAGTTTTTTCAAATTGTAGCAAAAGGCGTTCTACAGATTTGTCATGTTTAGGTTTAACCTCTGTAACTTTTGAGCAATGAAGATTATAATTATGAGCCTGTTCTTTAAATCTCAAACCTTCTATCAAAGGAAGAATTGCACAAAATTTACCCTCCTTTTTTAAAAGCCTTCTTACTGAACTTAATAATTCACCATTAGGTAATTTAACTGTATGCCTTACATTATTTCGATTTTCTTGATCTGATAATGTTCCACCTGTGAAAAAGGGAGGGTTGCAAATAATTAAATCATATTCTTTATGAGAAACTTTTGCAAAGTCTTGAATGGAGTCTTTTATACAGTTAAGACGGCTAGCAAAAGGAGAATTACTCATGTTTTGTTGAGCAGTTTGACAAGCAGAATCATCTATTTCAACGGCATCAATTATTGCATCTGAAACCCTTTGAGCCATCATAATGGCGATGAGTCCCGTTCCTGTACCGATATCTAAAATATCTTTGGCATTTTCACAGTCTGCCCATGCTCCAAGCAGCACTCCATCCGTTCCTATCTTCATGGCACAACCTTCTTGTTCCACTTCAAATTGCTTAAATCTAAAAATATTTGAGGATTTTGTATTAAGTTCCTGTTCTTGATCTGACATCATTTATATAATTTTTGTACAAAAATACTGACTTTTCTATAAGATAAGGAATCTATTTAGAATAAAGTCTAATCAATGTTTAAAATAAAAATTCATGGGCATACTTTTTGTTTTTAATATGTGTCAGCAATAATACTTTTTATAAAAATTCAATCAAACTATTGAAACAAAAGTATTTTTGAATTTCCTCCTCAATTTTCCAACTGGATTTTATAGCATCCAAAAACAATCTGCTAACAACTTCATACCACTATATTTTTAATAAACTTAATTTTATTAGTAATGATAAAACATCTATCGTTTTTATTCTGTGTGATTCTTTTTATAGGGTCATGTAAAAAAGATGAAACTGATCCAGTTATTTCGAATGTTCAATTGGATGAAGATTTGCGAAATGCATTAATTGATGCATCTGATGGTAATGGTATTGAGCATTTTAAATTACCACAAAGCAATGATTTTAACAATATTCCTCAAGATCCGAACAATCCCATTACAACTGAAAAAGTTAACCTCGGTAAATTTCTATATCATGAAACAGGTTTAGCCATCAATCCAAAGCAAGAATTATCAATGGAAACATACTCCTGTGCATCTTGTCATTTTGCTTCAGCAGGTTTTCAAGCTGGCAGGGCTCAAGGGATCGGAGATGGTGGAATTGGTTTTGGAATAAATGGAGAAGGTCGAAATAAGGGCGCTCTTTATGAAGGAGCAGAAATAGATGTTCAACCTGTTCGAACTCCAACTGCAATGAATGGAGCCTATCAAAAAAATATGCTTTGGAATGGACAATTCGGGGCAACTGGATTGAATGTAGGGACAGAAAACCTATGGCCTTCAGGAACTCCAATTGCTACCAACCATTTAGGTTTTGAAGGTTTAGAAATTCAAGCTATTGCGGGATTAGGAGTTCATCGAATGGACATCAATTCTGATTTTTTAGAAAAATATCCTGAATATAAAACCTATTTAGACGCTACATTTTCTGACCTACCTGAAACGGAAAGATATACTAAAGAAACGATGGGATTGGCCATTGCAGCATATGAAAGAACATTGTTATCAAATGAGGCTCCTTTTCAAAAATGGTTATATGGAGAAGAAGTGGCTATGTCAGATTTAGAAAAACAAGGAGCAATTCTATTTTTCGGAAAGGCAAATTGTAGTAGCTGTCATAATGGACCAGCTTTAAATAAAATGGAATTTCATGCAATTGGAATGAAAGATTTATATGATTGTCCAGAGGAAATTTTTCAAGCTAATGAAAACTCCTCTGCTAATTTAGGAAGAGGAAGTTTTACCACAAATAGTGCAGATAATTATAAATTCAAAACACCTCAATTATATAATTTAGCAGATTCTCCTTTTTATGGACATGGAGCAAGTTTTAGAAGTATTCGAGATGTTGTGGATTATAAAAATAAAGCAATTTCTGAAAATAGTAATGTACCAAATGCTCAGCTAGCTCAAGAATTTATACCACTTAATTTAACGGAGACAGAGATTAATGCTTTGACTGAATTTCTTGAAATTTCATTACGAGATAATAATTTAAAAAGATATGAACCTGAAATGCTTCCGTCAGGAAATTGTTTCCCATTTAATGATCCTATGGCTTCGAATGAGTTAGGATGTGATTAAGTCGAGTTTTAAATCAAAATCAAAATGTCAATCAAAATCAAAATTTGCCCACTAACGTAAAATAAATACTGTGATATCCAGATTGACAATCATTTGGGAATCACGATTGAGGGCTTTTTGATTTTGATTGACATTTTGATTTTGATTTATCTTTTGATTTTGATTAAAAATTGCTCAAATCATAAATCGTAAATCCGTCTTCCCTTTTTCCTTCCCATCTTCCTCTGCGAAACTTACGACAAATTTCAATTTATCGTAATGATTAAAACCATTTCCGTGGGTTTTTTCTTAATATTACATATAATTCTAGCAAGAATTTATGAAAAAAAAATTAAGAATATAAAACCTATTGATATGAACAAAAGATTACCTTCCTACAATCATTTTCTTGTCTTTTTACTGTTTTTTATTTTTTCATTTACCAGCAATCAATTAATTGGTCAAATTGTAATTAGCGAATTCTCTGCAGCTAATCAAGGTGATTTTATTAATGCCGATGGTGACGATAATACAGATTGGATTGAATTACACAATCAAGGTTCAACGGGTGTTGATATTGGAGGTTATTATTTGAGTGATAAATTGGGCAATCCTACCAAATGGGAAATACCTGCAGGAACAATGATTCCTGCAAATGGTTATATAACAATTTGGGCTTCAGGTTTAGATGGGAATGTAGGTTTTCAATTACAAACCAATTTTAAAATAACACAAACTCGAAACAATGAAGATATTGTTTTGGCTGACCCATCGGGAACCGTAATAGATTTTCATGAGTTAGATGTTCCGAATCAAATTCATCATTCTTATGCAAAAGATGCAAATGGAAATTGGGGCGTAAGTACTTCACCCACTCAAGGAGGTGCCAATGGTTCAGTCTTCACAGGTGGATATGCTGAAAAACCAGACATGACTCCTGATGCAGGTTTTTATACTGCTCAAGTAACGGTAAGTTTTACGATACCAGCTGAGACGACCGTTTATTATACTACTGATGGAAGTAGACCTAACAATACATCTACAATGGTTACTGGCGATATTACGTTAACTCAAACTACCGTTTTAAGAGCAGTTGCTTATCATGTTGATGGAACCATCCTACCAAGTTTTTATAAAACCAATACTTACTTTGTAGATGATTTTCATACCGTACCAGTAGTCTCCGTTTCAGGAGGTTCTGAGATTGATAATTTATTAGATGGAAACTTTATTGAGCCTTTAGGATACTTCGAATTATTTGATGAAAATCAAGAAGAAGTAGATGAAGGGCAAGGTTACTATAATAAACATGGTAATGATTCTTGGAACTATCCTCAAAGAGGATTTGATTGGATCATGAGAGATCAAACGGGATATGATGATGAGGTTTCAGGTCAAATTTTTGAACAAAAAGATAGAACAGAATATCAAAGATTAATTTTTAAAGCAGCAGCTAATGATAATTATACTTTTCAAGATGGTGCTCATGTAAGAGATGCTTATGTGCATACTTTATCACAATTAGCAGATTTAGAAATGGATGAAAGGACTTCCAAGTTTTGTGTGGTGTATGTCAATGGAGAATACTGGGGTGTTTATGATATGAGAGAAAAAGTAGATGATCATGATTTTACGAAGTATTATTATGACCAAGGAAGAGTATGGATTGATTTTATAAAAACATGGGGAGGTACTTGGGTAGAGTATGGTTCAATGACAGACTTTATTGATCTACGAGCTTTTGTTTTAGCAAATGATATGACTGATCCTGATAATTATACTTTTGTAAGTGATCGTTTAGAGATTCAAAGTCTTATTGACTATGTATTGTTGCATCAACATATTGTGAGTAAGGATTGGTTGAATTGGAACACGGCTTTTTGGAGAGGAAGAAAACCTACAGGAGGTGCTCAAAAATGGAGATATATACTTTGGGATGAAGATGCAACTTTTGGTCATTATTTTAATTATACCAATATTCCTGATGATAGTCCAACGGCTGATCCATGCAATGTAGAAATTGCACTACCTGACATTGACCCTGAAGGTCATATAGAGATGTTCAACCAACTTTATATGAATGAGAATTTTAAACAGAATTACATCAATAGGTATGCTGACCTTAATAGTACTTTTTTTAGTTGTGATTATATGATTCCTTTGTTGGATAGTATGGTGGCTGTAATTGAACCTGAAATGCAAAGACAAATTGATACTTGGGGAGGTACTTATGGTGGCTGGCAATCTAACGTTCAGGAACTTAGAGATTTTATCACTACACGTTGTTCATTTATTGATGGCGGAATAGTGGATTGTTATGATGTAACGGGACCTTTTCCATTAGAAGTGATAATTGAACCAATGAACTCTCCAAATAAAGTTAAGGTGAATACTATCGTTCCGAATGCATTTCCATATCAAGGAGATTATTATGGTGGCGTTAATATTTCTTTGGAAGCGCAACCTGCTATCAATTGGACTTTCGATCATTGGGAGGTGGCTAACCAAACATTTGGTCCTGACCAGTTTGCAATGGCAATTGAAGTAGGAATGGAAATGGGAGACACGATTGTTGCATTTTTTCAGCCAGGAGTTCCTTGTGCTAAACCTACATCCTTAATTGCTGATCCTTCAATGTTTGGAGTTAACTTTACATGGAATCCTCCAACAAGTACATCTACCATTAGTTATGAAGCAAGGTACCGAGAAGTGGGTACTAACAGTTGGACTTCTATTTCGACGGAAGAATCAGAATATTCATTTGAAGGGTTAGATGCTTGTACGGATTATGAATTAGAAGTGCGGTCTATTTGTCAATCTGCATTAAGTGAATTTATTACGGTAGCATTTCAAACTGCCTGTACTACTAATACTTCTGAGTTGGATGGAAGTAATATCGCAAACTTTAAAGCCTTCCCAAATCCATTCTCTGATCATTTAAATGTTGAGTTTGATTTGGCACAAGCTGAAAATATAACAATTGAATTACATACGCTACATGGACAACTTGTAATGCAAGAAACCAAAGGGAAATTAGCAGGTGGAAACCATCTGATTTCAGTCCCTATGGATAGTAACTGGAGTGATGGAATGTATCTATTGCGGATTGTTTCAGAAAAAGGCTCTGTTGTAAAAAGAGTAATGAAAACGAATTAAATCAAAATCAAAATGTCAATCAAAATCAAAACACGAATTTAGAATCACAATTTTTGTGAATTTTGATTTCTCCCCTTTAGGGGCTGGGGGCACATTTTGATTTTGATTAAAAAAGCTAAACCCTATTGGAATAATTATTTCAATGGGGTTTGTAATTATAGAAACCTCTTTATTGAATCTCCGTTTTTTAAATTAATTTTCTATTCCTAAGTTGTAGAAATCATACAAGTTACAAGGTGACTTTCTGATATCCACAACTTGAATTATTTAATAAAAAAAAATTATACAAAGGCTTGTTCTTTTTGTGATTTAAATAAACTCCTTAAATTTGCGATTGGATTTTTAATAAAAATTACAAAGCAATTAATGAAAAAGCCATTCATCATAGGTATTACAGGAGGAAGTGGAAGTGGAAAAACTACGTTTATCAATTCTCTAAAAGCATCTTTTTCTAAAGAAGAAATATGTTTCGTTTCTCAAGATGATTATTACCTTACCAAAGAATTTCAAAAGAAAGACGAACAGGGTATAGAGAATTTTGATAGACCTAGTTCCATTAATAAAAAATCATTTACCACAGATATTCAAAAATTGATTATTGGAGAATCAATTTCTATTAAAGAATATACTTATAACAATAAGGATGCAAAACCTCAGATCATTACTTTTGAACCTGCCCCAATCGTAATAATTGAGGGCATTTTTGTTTTTCATTATAAAAAAATTCGAAAGCTTTTAGATCTTAAGGTTTTTATTGATGCAAAAGAAAATTTGAAAGTGATTCGAAGAATTACAAGAGATAGAGTAGAAAGAAACTATCCCTTAGATGATGTGCTCTATCGTTATGAGAATCATATCTTACCTGCCTTCGAAAAATACATTTTACCCTACAGGGATGATGCGGATATTGTAATTAACAATAATGATAACTTCGATCAAGGATTAGAAGTTGTCAAAGGTTATTTGAAAAATAAACTTTCTGATTTACAATAGAGTTAATTTTGAATGAAGAATTTTTAATTTTGAATGTGTCGAAAATCTTGTATTTACTAGGTTTTGAAATTTTCTACACAAAACTATTTAGAATAAACTCTAATCAGAATTATAAACTTGTAGTAAAGATTTTCCTTTTGGAGAATCACGTATTTCGTTAAACCAATTGAAAACACCATGAAGACACTTACGCCCGTATGTATATTACTATTATTCTTATTGACCAAAATGGATAATCTCCATGCTCAAATTGTAAATATTGAAGACCGCCGATGAAATTTGGTTGATACCGCAGGATGGTTCGGACATTTTGGATTAAATGCTAATTTTGTAAAAAACACTAAATCTGTTTCTACAATAGGTGGTAATTTAAGATTAGAATATTTAAAAGAAAAGAATAAGGTATTGTTGCTTTCCAATTATAATTTAATTCGAGCCAACAATGAAAGATTTATAGATAATGGTTTTCAGCATTTCAGATATAATCGGCAAATTAAACCCAAAATAGAATACGAATTTTTTACCCAAGCTCAATTTAATAACCGTATTAGAATTACATTTCGTGGATTAATAGGAACAGGTTTGCGATATCAATTTTATAATAGTAACAATAGAAAAGCATTCATTGGAATGGCTTATATGTATGAATATGATGAAATAAAAATCATAGAGGATGTCATCACAAAATTCAGGGATCATCGAATGAGTTCTTATGTTTCTTTTACGATACAACCTTTTTCTAATAATTTCTCAATCTCAAATATTACCTATTTTCAGCCTGTTTTGACTAAATTTTCTGATGTCAGATTATCCTCTCAAACTTCATTGAAATTTGTTATTTCTAAGAAGCTAACTTTTACTTCTATTTTTAATATAACAAATGATACACGAGTTCCTGAAAATGTACCTGCTACCTATTACAGTTTGAGAAATGGGATTCGATGGAATTTTATATAAAAGAGTTAGTAAACATCAGTTATTTATTAAAAATTATTTTTATTTATAACTTTATATTTTGTAATTACCTGATTATCAATTTTTTATAAAAAAAATAAATTTTTCACATTTTAAAAAGGTATAGGAATTTTCATTAATTAGTAATAACTTTGTTAGGTATCATGAGTTTCTTATTGTTTAGCATTTATCATTAGTCCTGCATTTAAAGTTTTATTTTAATTCTTTTTAATCTCCCTAATTTTTCTGCTTCACTTTAATTTTCTCTTTTTTTTTAATTTTTAAATTTATTTTAGATGAATATTTTCGTAGCAAAATTAGATTACGATACCTCTGAAGGTACGCTACAAGATCTTTTTGAAGCTCATGGAGCAGTAGACTCTGTGAAAATTATTATGGACCGAGACAGCGGTAGATCCAAAGGATTTGGATTTGTTGAAATGGCAAACGATGAGGAAGGACAAGCTGCTATTGATGCGCTTAATGATACTGAGGTAGATGGAAGAACTATCGTTGTAAAAAAAGCTGAACCAAGAAATAACAATCGTGGTGGCGGCGGTGGACGTGGACGTGGTGGTTATGGCGGCGGCGGCGGTGGTTATGGTGGAGGAAGATACTAATTCTTCAATTCACTTAGTAAAGAAAGCCACGGGGTTTATAACTTCGTGGCTTTTTTTTATTGGGGAAAGGCGTTTAATTGATTTACGGGAAAGTATTGTTGGATTTTGGGTTTGCGAGTGTGGAGGTGAGTGAGGTGGAGTTGTAGGCGTTGTAGTGGGATGGACGGTATAGGTAAATTATCTTCTTTGCTTTTCAACCATTTTATAAAATTCTTTACTATCTTCCAAAATAAACATATCCACTTTCCCATTTATACTAATTATTTTTAAACCTTTTCGAGCGACATTAAATAATAAAAAAGGCTTACAAACTTTAATATCATTCAGTTGAATTTTTAAATCCAAATGGCTGTGTTGGAAATCTTCAAAACTGAATTTTAATTCAGCATCCCAAAGTTCTAAAACTCCTGAAAGCTGAATACTCCCATCCCAAAAAAAAGCAGGAGAAGAAAAAATAAGTTGTGTAGATGTTTTCATTTAAAATAGGAAAATAAAAAATAGACATGGAGTCTAGTAAAGACTCCATGTCATTAAAAAGTTATTGTTTAATTAATTTTCTAGTGAGAGATTTATTGTTGGAATCTTTTAACTGTAAAAGGTAAACACCAGCAGGAATATGTTCAGGAGATAACTGAAATTGTTTTTCTCCAGTATTTATTTTACCCGAATGGATTCGTCTTCCGTAAATATCCCAAAGGGTTAATTCTAATGACTCATCAAGCACTTCGTCGAATAGAATTGTAAATCCTTCTGAGAATGGATTAGGGAATATCCTAACTGGATTCTCATTAATTAAATCTTTGATAGCATCGATAATCGGATAACAATCAGGAACTGGAACAATAAATTCCAAAAATTCCTGACAACAAGAATCTCCAATCACATTTTTTAAAGCAAGGTCAAATTCAAAATTTGATTCATCAAATGGAAATGTTAATGGAAATAAAATGACTGTATCTTTACGAGTAGAATTATTTTCTATTATAGGATTAAAAGTGCTTACACCTCCAGATACAAAAACATCTTGTGAAGAAATAAAATTAAGTTGATTCGCATCAAAATTAGAATTGTTTTCTACATCTATTATCATCGTATATGCATTTGAGAAGGTATTACAATAAATAGTATCTAGTGAAACATTTAAACAAGAATTATCAATTTCAGTACATTGATAATTTAATTGTTCGGAACAATAAACAGAATCAACATTTAGAATTTCAGAAGGACCTAACCAATCAAAATTAACTATGCTCGCTCCATTTCCACCTTCCAAACAAAACTTAATGATATTTTCAGAATTGCCATTAGGAATAAAAACTGCACTAGGAAACCAAGTCATACTTTGTTGATTGTTGACAGTAAATTCCCATTCGCTAGGGGCTCCGTTTTGGATGTTTCCAAATATGGAATTTGACATAGAAGAATCAATTGAAATTTCTACTCCTGAAAATATTCGACTTGCACAACCAGTTGAAATATCAATTTCGTAGCAGCAATTTCCACCGCCTTCTTGCCAAGGTTCAGAAATAACTTCTATGGCATCACAAGCTATACAACATGGTTCTAAAATAACACAATATTCAATTGCTTCTGTACAGCAAGTTTCATCGCCGCTTCCACCTTCTAAACTAAGGGTAAAACAAATTTCTGTCGGTTCTTGTAATAATTCTGGACTCACTATTTTAACACAAAGATTCTCAGAAGTTGCACCTGCTAACAATGGACTTCCAAAACCGTAAACAATATTAGTTTCAGAAAACGTAGAAGGAACAAAACATCTCGTTAAAGTAAACCCAGGAGTTTGACTATTAATGACTAAAGCATCTGCGGTCACCAAACTTTGATTGGTAACAGTAAAATCAAGGGTGTAAACTCGGTCACCTTCGTTGCTACAACTAGGTGTCATAGGATTAAAATCTACACAATCTTCTCCTGGTCCAAAACTACAATTGGTAATTTCTTCTTCTTCACATAATACCGTAAACACACTATCAATGGCAGTTAACCCTTTCCATCGAATTGATATATTTTGAGTAAGCTGAGGAGTAGTTCCATCAATTTCGTCTAAACAAAAAGTAAGGACTTCAGAAATATCTCCTGTAGGAAATGCTCCCGAATTATGAGTGATACTTAATAAGTCATCAGAAATCACATTAAAGGAATATCCCGTTACAAGTGTATTATTATTAAAAATAACATCTTCGGTATTCATTGATATTTCAATTTCACTTAACGTAAATCCATAATTGTTGGTCAAGTTCATTGCGTAACAACAACTACCTATGGAATCTAAAGTTACTTCCACATCATCGCAACAATCTGAACTGGAGGAGGAACAATTACAGTCGTATTTTCCAATAAAAATATCAGCAGCATTTCCACTATTTAAAAGTGGATTGGTTTGGGAAACAGGATCATCATCAAGATTAGAACTTGCGTTAAAACCAATGGTGTAAAGTTTTCCATCACTACCAAAAGTTACATCATGTAATTCTTCATATCCGTTTCCAAAAAGGTTCATTCCAGTAAGGAGTTCTCCACTTGGATTGTATTTTGCAAAAAATCCATCTTTCGCATAACTTGCAATAAAAAATTCTTTATCTAGATTAGGATCAATATCTAATGGACCATTACTTCCTTTATGAAAAAATCCAGCAACACCTACATTGCCCTCAGGGTCAATACCTAAACCAAACATTTTTCCATTAATTGGTAAATTAAAAGCCCATTCATTAAACCCATTACCTGAATCGTATCTAGCTAAAAACCCATTTAGATTAACATCACTTGGATCGTTGGCTAATAGAACTGGATCAGCAGTATTTAAGGGATTAAATTCAGTTCCCTGTCCTATGGTTTGACCAGTAATGTAAACAGCTGGTTCATCTACTTTTACATCCCAACCTCCCGTATAACCATTTGCAATATTTGTAGTAGAAGGTGAAGCTCCCGCATTAACGACCCAATCTAAGATTCCTTCTGAAGAATATTTTGCTAGAAACATATTTTGTGCAGCTCCTTGACAGTTTGAGCAACTACTGTATTCTATTTGCGATTCAATTAGCAAAGTACCTCTTGGGTTAAACTCTACTTCACCCCCAAATGCTCCTGTTATATAAATATTTCCATTTGAATCTGTATCAATACCATTTACACCATTAGCAGTATATCCACCATCTCCTGTAATCGGCATACTCCAAAGGTGCTCTCCTGATGAAGAAAGTTTAACTACATATCCATCGGTCGTGGAAGTTCCAAGTAAAGGATCACCTCCAAAGTCTATTGAATAATATCGATATCGTCCAACTAAATAAACATTACCTGCTGGATCAACAGTTATATCCCTTAAAGTTTCAAGAGGATAATTATAATCAAGGTCAGCGGCGTCATGGTCAAAGACTGTTCCGAAATTATGAGCCCAGATTAAATTATCATCACCATCATATTTAGCAATGAAAATTGCTTTACTATCACCTAGTGTGATTTCATCTGCAGGATTGTTAGAGGGCAATGTGATTTCTTGACTTTGGAAGTGACCTCCAACATAATATCCATCACTAATAACATCAGGTTCAATGGCTGTAGCATAATCATCTAATTCTCCTCCTGTTCCAAAAGATTTTAGTATAGTACCATCTGTATTATATTTTGCCCAAAATATATCTGATTTATCATTGTATGGTAAAGCAACATCTCCAAAATTAGCAGTTTCAGTATATCCACCAGAGACATATAGGATTGTATCATCAATTGCTAAACCCATTTCTCTCTGTTCACCTGGGCCATGTCCAAAGTCTGCAACTGCATGCGTCCACTCTTTTGTAAACATTGGGTTATCACATCCATCACATTCTACACACACCATCCAACAGGTATCTTTTGATTGACATATACTTCCATCAGGAGCGGGTATGCCAACATTAGCACAAATCTGAAAATCTCCTGATTGCGAATAAGTATGGCTTGTATTAAAATCATCAGATAAATTAGTAGTTGTTCCATCTCCCCAATCCACTAGTAATATATCACAAGTGTCTAAAGCAATAGCAGATAAATTTATATCACAACCATCTGCATAAGAAGTAAAACCTGCATCAAACCGATTACAAAAACCAATCGTATCTAAACAACAAGCAGGAGGACATTCTTCTACTGTAACAATAAACTCACATGGAAGACTTTCATTACCAGATAGATCAATAACTGAACAAGTTACAGTTGTACTTCCTATAGGGAAAACAGTTCCTGAAGGGTGCGAACAAGTGACCATTAACTGATTTCCACCTCCACAATTATCAATGGCGTTGGGTAAAGCAAAATCATAAATAACCCCATTTAGACTAGCATCACAATCCAAAGTAATATCAGTTGGACAATTGCTTAATAATGGTTGAGTTTGATCCACTACTGTAACATTAAATTCACAAATTGAGGATATTCCAAAAAGGTCATCAGTTGCAGTACAGGTTACTGAAGTTACTCCTAAAGGCCAAGGATCATTTAAGGTTAAATTAGGATCATCACTTCTCACGCAAGTAATAGTTACAGAATTATTATTACAACCACCTGTAGCTATTAATTCTGACACATCCGAGTTGCTTGCACAATTGTCAACATCCGCAGCAAATGTAAAATCATTATGACAAAATACAAATGAAGGTGGAGGAGGTATTGGCATTTCAAAAGGTGCACATTCTTCTACGGTACAATTTCCATCCGTTGCTACAACGCACATGATTACAGTCGAAGAAGGTCCAATAAATTGAACTGGTGTTGAATTTGAATTTGGGAAAATTAGAAATCCATTCTGTGATGTCCAAGTATAGGTGACAGGGCCGTTAAAACCAGTAGGAGTAGCAGTTGCTTCTAATGCTTCACAATTGAGTAGACCAACGCTAATAGTAACTTCACATGCCTGAGAACAATCTTCGACTATGGTAAATGTTTGAGATTGATCACAGCCATTTGCATCTATTACAGTTGCAATGTAGGTTCCAGGTGTCAACCCAGCAATAATACTTGTAGTTGCTCCATTACTCCATTGAAAAGTATAGGAAGGTGTTCCACCACTAATCATTAATTCGATGCTTCCATCTGCTGCTCCACAACTAGCATCAGTAACATTTGCACTTATGGAAATGGGATTAGGTTCAATAATTTCAGTAGTTGCTGATGCTGTACAGCCGTCTGCATCTGTAATGGTAACCGTATAAATACCGCCAGCCAAATTCGATAAATCAGGTATGGTTGCATCCGTATTCCAAAGATAAGTGAAAGGCATAGTTCCACCTATTGCTGTGGCAAATGCTGCGGCATCATTTGCTCCATTACAGGTGACGTTGGTGGCCATGATGTCGGCGGAGATGTTGCAGGAGATTGTATCGCAATCACCACATTTAAAAATTTCAACATCACCTACAAAAGACTTATCACTAAAACTGCTTACGTCCCCATTAAAATCAACTAAGTAGGAAGTCAAATTAGAAATATTCGGATCAGATGTTGCGAATCCTTGCATTCCATAAATACGTTGATTTATATTTAAAGGATGTAAGAAATCTCCTGATGCCCATATTGTAGAATCACAAATTTCATTTGAATTTAAATCAAATCCATTTCCAAAATCAATACCTCCTGCTGAATTATTAGCAGTAGAAAGTTGGGTATCAGAAGGAATACTTCCTATCTCGATTTGACGATGAAAAATCCAATTGGTTCCATCAAAATGATATTCTAAAACACGCCCATTATGAGCCCATCTAAATCCAGTATTATTAATACTTCCTCTAACATCACCATGCATCGATCTTTCTGCAAGGAGCATTTTTTTACCATCTTGAGAAAATGCAATATCAGAAACTGGGCATGAAAAAACAGGATTTGAATCTTCACAATTACCTCCTGATACGGCATGGTCTAGCCAGGGTATTTCAATGACTTCCACATCAGAACCGGGATTAAAACTTCCATCTCCATTTAATGTTACTTTTCGAATGGAGTTATGATTAGTAGGAGAGGACTGATTTATAAACCTTGTATCAGTAGCCCAAACGGAATAATATATTTCTGTTTCGCCTAAATCATTTACTAAACTTGATATTCCCCAAACTCTTTCTCCTAGTTCCACAAATCCATCACTAGCAGGAAGCGTTCCACCTAAATCAGGATCAAATGCCATTACAGGAGAAGGGTTTTGTAAAGTTAAATCAAGTTCATAAATTCCGCCATCCTCAAAGTTGGTAACCAATAATCTATTATTCATTTTATCAAAACATAGGTTTCCTAATCCAGGAAATGCCGTTGTAGAAATAACCGAACCACATCCACTTTCTGTTATCGTTTGACAATCTCCTGAAAAATTTGGAAGGGAAACATTCCATGTAGGATCGACTTCCAAGGTATTAATATCAATTTTATAAACACCTCCATGCCCCAATGGACCAGTAGATGTCGCACCATAAACACTTGTTGCCGCAAAATAAATATTTTGATCTCCATCCATTGCAATTCCAAAAACTTCTCCTAATTCGGCTTTTGTCCAAGAAGCAATTTCAGGAACAACTCCTGAGATGTCTACTCCAGTACTTTGCCCTAGGACATTTGAAATATTTTTAATAGCTGCAACAGGATTGGTACTCACTTCGTCAGAATAGCAGGTGACTACAGTTTGATTGCAGTAGTCAAATGTATTTTGTTCAACACATGAAGTACCCTCAAGAGTCAATACATTTATAAAATCATTTGGATTCAATAAGTTACATTGAGGAAAGCTAGAAGAAAGGAGAGGGTATTGAACAAAAATAGGAGAGATGTCTTGTATCTCAATAATATCTTGACTAAAACAATCACAATCTTCCAATTTTCCATTCGCATCTACTTTTGCAGTCCAGTTTTCTGATTTTCCAGTAGTTTCACGAAATCTAGTCCCTGAAATAAAATAGTTATCTCCTTCTGCATGATTAATTCCAAGAGCAATCGAAAATCCTAATCCTCCATTGGTTATTATTTCAGGGTATTGATTTTTTAATATTACATTCCCTTGCGCATCAAGTTTCAATAAGACAGGAGTATCATAATTATTGGAATCGTATTTTCCACCTAGAAGAAAAATGTCACTATCCACCTTACTATCAAACAGTCTAATTCCTGCTCCATTTGATATATTCTCATTTAATTCTTTTGCCCAGACTACTTGCCCGTTATTAGAAGGAATAGGTGTTGAGGGAGCAATGGCTAAAACAAAACTTTTTTGAAGATTATCATAACCACTTATAATTAAATTATTTCCTAGTAATTCTATAGAAGTAGGAGTAGCATCAGTAGCAAGTTCATAAGTGTATATTGATTCAGTTGCAAAGAATTCATCTAATACATAAACGCTGACTAAATCTTTATCATTCGATCTAAGTACTCCACAAACAGCATAATGATTACTCAAAGGAGCACCAACTATTTTTACAATATCAGTAGGCTGAAATGATTGATCTATACCTGCGGAAAATAAACCATAATCATAGAGTCCACAAGGAATAGATTGTGGAGTGACTGACCATATCGCAAGATTATTATTTGAGCCTGTTATATTTCTATCTATTAAAACAACAGGTTGACCATCCTCAGATATGACCAATCCTTTTGCAAATTCATCAGTATCTACAATATTCATATGTTCTATGGATTGGACTTCGCCTATTGGATTGACCATCATCAATGCAACATCATAAGATATGGTATTTGCAGTTC
>Ga0114957_1002397_pt1 | contig 18024 bp, 30 predicted proteins | sample BantaG_FD_87175 | JGI IMG/M metagenome (GOLD analysis project Ga0114957, IMG submission 87175) | Marine algal microbial communities from Bantry Bay, Ireland - BantryBay_4 metaG | ecosystem: Host-associated > Algae > Red algae > Unclassified | place: Bantry Bay, Ireland | collected 2014-11-21 | reverse complement strand
CGGGGGCGCCGGGCACGGCGCGCGGAGGCGCCGGGATGAGCGCAGCGGTCGCGGCGCGCGGGCGCTCGGGCACTCAGGACGCAGGAGCGCCGCGCCCGTGCCATGAGCTGACCAGCAATCCCTGTTTGATCCGCACGAACCGGGCTCAGGGGCCAAAAATCCTAGGTTGACCCGCATGAAGTGCTCCGATATCCCAGAAAACCTAGGATTCCCGGTAAGAAACCTGGTATTTTGTGTCAGATTTTCTTGTAGGGACGGCGTCGCGCCGCCATTGTCCATGGCACCCACCGTCGCGCGGGCGGCCACCAGCGCGCGCGCCGTCGCGCCATTGCCGTAGCGCGCCGCCGAGTGGAGGGGCGTCTCCCCGTCCGCGTCCGTCCCGCCGACCACAGCGCCCGCGTTGACGAGCGCGGCCACCGTCGGCGCGTCGCCGCCGCGCGCCTCCAAGTGCAGCAGCGTGATCCAACACGCGTCTGCCGCGCCGACGGCGGCACCAGCGTCGAGGCACGCCCTTACCGCCCCGCGGTGGCCGTATAAGGCGGCCAGATGCAGCGGCGTCGTGCTGTCAACCGACGGCGCCCCGACTGCCGCGCCCGCTCGCGGCAGCGCGTCGACCGTGGCCGTGGCGCCGGCGGCGGCCACATGCAGCGCCGAAAAGCCCCACTCGCGGGTGCTCGTGAGGAGGCGCGGCGCTGCCGTCACCGCCGCCGTCACGGCCGCGGCGTCCCCGTCGTCGACGGCCGCCCAACAGGTCGCTATCGCGTCCTCTTCCACGCCGCCAGTCTCCATGAGGTGGCCGCCGCCGCCGTCGGCCGCCATCGGGTGGCCGCCGTTGGCCGCCATTGGGTGGCCGCCGCCGCCGCCGCCGCCGCCGGCAGGCCACGGCGGGGGAACCCAAACCGGCGCTGGGGGAGGAGGACGGCGCTCCAGACGTGCGCCCCCCCGTCAGCGGAACAACTCCACGAACTCGACCGCGTCGTAGGCGGGGGCGGCGGGCGTCGCGCCACCGGCAACGGCAGGTGGTGGCGGTGGTGGGCGGGGGGGCGGAAGCCGCCACGCGCGAGGCGCAGCGAGCGGCGTTGCGAGGTGGGGGGAGCACCGCCGACGCGATGCCGGCACGCGGCGCGAAGAGCGCCCCTTGACTGAGGCCGCCCCGGGCCGCGGGGCCGCCGCGGCGGGGCCGGCGCGGCGAGGCCGGCCCCCGCGTTGCCCCGCCGGGTGGCGGCGGCCGTCGGTGGGGGGCGCCAGCGGCACGGGCGGGCGGCCGCCCACGGACCGCCGTGGACCCCATCGTCACCGTCCACGCCGCAGCGACCGGCGAGGTCCGCAAAGTCAGGCACCACGAAGGCCAGCCGCCGCACGTGCCCGACTGGCACGAGACGCAGCGTGACGTCAGAAGCATTGACGACGACACGCCATTTGAGGCGCAGGCATCCGCGCGCCACAAAGGGGCAGAGCAGCTCCGGTGGCACGACCTCCAATTGCACTAGGCCAACGGCATCCCCATTGGGCCCCCTCAAGATGGTGCGGAGCTGCTCTATACACAGCCGCGACTCGTCACCGCCCGGGTGATACAGCACCGCATGGTACCACGCAGCGCCGAGGTAGTCCTTGGCCGCTCGCACCTGCTGCTGCACACGCGCGCCACAGTCAAAGCGCGCCATTATTGGCGTGCCCGTTGCGACGCGTACGTGACGATGTGGCGCCAAGCACAAGAGCACCGCAATGTTGGCTGAGTCCGGCGCGTGGCCAAGTTGCCTACAAACACCTTGGCCACGTTGTATACCCGTCGTTTCTGCTTCCGTACGTGTTCTTCGGCCGGCGCTGCGCCGGCGGCCGCAGCAACGCCGCGCACAGCGGTGGTTGCACTGCTGGGTGCCGCCGCTCGCAACTCAAGTCAGCTGCCACCACGAGCGCCGTGTCCTGCCGCAGCTCTTCACTTGAGGAGCTCGGCCTTCCATGCTGCAGCAGCAATGACGTCCTCCTTGTCGTAGTACCACAATCTTGGGGGATACCTCAACAGGAGGGAAGTAACGGCCGTCTGTTACGTTCGCGCGACACCCGTTACGGGACTCGAGGTCCGGGAAGTCGGGCCGATCGAATCGCCAAGGCATCGATACACGGTTTACTTGCCGGCGACGACGGTGCCTCCCACCGTCGTCGTCACAAGAACGAACACCCCGAACGGTAGTTTTGCCCGTGCGCCCTCCCGTCCTTGAACCGAAGGCACTCCCGTCGGAGACCTGTTCAGGTGCATGGGTCTTAGTCCCGAGTCTCTCGCGTGTCTTTGGCGACGTCGAGCTTAGGACAGCTAACACGGGGGCACGTAAGGACACTTGCAGAGCACCGATATTTATATGGCGTTGACGTGGAGCTGATCCGTGTCGTGTTGTATGCAGCCCTATTCGGTAAAATGAGCATGGCAGTGGCGTCTGTAGCTACTGCAGTGGCTGTCCGTCGCAAGGATTTTTTCTGGCCTTTTTTAGCCTCCTTGGCACTGGGTCAGCACGCTGTGGTCTTCGCGTCGCTTTGCAGTACGTTGCTCACGCCACGAAGGAGCTGCAAAAATCCTCCCAGAACAATAAAAGACAGTACACACAACGAACAGCAGACAGCAGTACAGAAACGGAGCAGCACGGCATCGCGCACGGGTCATATGAGCATCCTGAGTCACCAGCAGCAAAAGAAAACGCGGCAGGGGATAATCTACTCGACGTCGTCCGTCAAAAGACGAGCTGCCGCCCTTCGCGCGGCAGCTTCCCGGAGCTCCTCCCTTGTGCGCCTCCTTCGATGAGGTGGGTCCTCCTCATCATCCGGGCTCGACCAAGCGTCGTCCTAGTCAGAATCGCTCTCCAGCGGCGGAGGCCGAAGCCCGACGCGCTCCGCAGTCGGCGGTAAGGGGTGGGCGGTCCCAATGGGGCGCTGTGGCACGGGCTCAGTGACGGTCGGCCGTGCTGGACTCGTACCAGGCCTGGTGCGAGCCGACGGTGGCGGAGGCGATGGACGGACCGATATCGTGCGGCCAGCGTCAAGGGCATCCACAATACGCAGGCCGTTGAATGCCCCGGCGCCCTGCGGACAGAGGACACCATCGACAACGGGCAGCTATTTGACCCACTCGGGACGGTGACCACCATTCAGGGGCTCGACGATAGTGGAATTGCCGCCCACTGCGTCGTCACGGACCGCGTCGCTGCCGCTGCCGCCATCGCTGTGCTTCTCGTCAGCATCAGCTCTGCGCCCGTGGTCGCCGTTGCCCCCTCCGTCGTCGTCGAGCGCGTCACGAAACTTAGCAGCTGCGCGTGTCTTCAGGTGCGCACGCACCTTGGTGGAGATGAGGGCGAGGTAACCCAAGCGGCACACAACGACGCGAGGGTGATCCCGCAGCTGGCCTGCCTCGGAAAGGCGGGAAATAACATTGTTGGAGGAGAAGACGGCGGCGAGAGCGCGCACCGGCAGGCGCCACTGCTTCTCCAGGAGCTTGATAGCATCACTGGGGGCGACCGCAAAACGCCGGACCCCCCAATCGCGCAAGAAGGCATCGACGTCCGCCGTCGAAATTCAGATATCCGCTGTGCGCGCGGCGTTCAGGAAACAGTCTAGCAGCCACTTGTCAAGCTCACCTATGAGCTCCATCACCAAATCCGCTTCTTCCACGTGCGTCTCATCCGTCGAAAGCTGCCTCGGCGGCACCGGAGCCGCTGCGAGAGCGCGAGCCGGCGTGCCGCGCGCAACACCGGCGAACATCGCGACGGCCACGCCGCCCGAGGCCGGAAGCCGTGCGACAGCGGCCGCGACGTCGCTGGGTACCTTGAGGAGGATGTGCCGATGCGAGATAAGCGATGCTGCCAACAGGTCCGCGACGGTCGCAATGTCGTTCTTCTTTTTCACCAACGAACGCAATGTGCTGGTGTTGACGACGACCTCCTTGCGCAACGCAGTGACCTCGCCGCGCAGACCCGTCAGCCCGCTCTTGTGTGCGGTGGCCATGTCCGCCAGCCTGCGCGTTGCGCTGTCAGAGGAAGAAGCAGTACCTGGCCCCACAGACCCTGCTGGCCAGGGAGCCTGCTGCGGCAAGACAGGAGGTGCGTACCGAGGCCGGCTAGGTGACGGCGCCTGGGAGGGTCCGGTACGCCGCTGACGAGTGGGCGGCGGGCTCGGAGACGACGGCGGCCCTGAAGTGCGACGGCGGCGGTTCCCTACGGGATGCGTGGAATACGCCCTAGCCTCTACGCGTGGAAGAGAATGTCCTGCTCCGCGGGCCGCCGCGGTGCAACCACATCAATATCGTCCGCACCTTTGTGTGAAGCCGGCATTCCCAGCGGCGGGGACGGAGACACAGGCACCCCGAGCGCGCCACTGGATCCGTCTGTGGTCCCAGACGAGAGCAAGGAGCGTGGATCCAGGGCCCGCTGCAAGGCCAGCTGCATCGCCTCTGCGGCTTCATGCCACATGAAAAGCCCATCTGCACCGCCGACGCCAGTCGGCGGCAGCGACACAGTGGGCACGGGCGCCGGGGTAAAGAACACCGGGCGTGAACGGTGGTTGGGTGACGATGGGACCCCCCCGCGGCCGGCAGACGCCGCGCCGTGCAGCAGCGGACGATGCCCTGGCCAGGCGGTGCTCACGGGGAGCGCCATCGTGTGTTGGCGCGTCAAGAACACCAGGTCATCTTGGCCGTGACGGCCCGCAGTGCCGTGAGCTGACGCTTCAGGCGTGCACGGCGCGCCTAGACGAGGTGCGAGACCTTGACGATGACCTGGTGGCGGCACGATGGCCACCGCAGAGGTTGAAAAGAAACAGCCATGGCGCAGCGACATGGCACCCCACAGAGAGCGTAGGCTATACGCGTGGTGTGAGGCGGACACGATTGGGAAAATGGGGTAGTGAAGCACGAACAGAAGGGCTAGAGGCGGCACCGGCGCGGTTGAGAGCAGGGAATGGGTAGGGCAGAACGAGGATGAGTGGTCAGAAGAGAGGCAGACAGGCCGTCGCCGTTCTGCCAGCGAGGGCAGCACAAGTACTGGTTGACGCGCGCGCCACGCACATCTGCTTCGCGTTGAGCACAGGATGTGGAGGACCAAGGGGGTCCTGATACCGGGGGGGTACTCCGCTGGAGCCCGGAACTACCACACAGACGGCGATTGCGTGGCCACCCTCCCCCGCATGCAAACCACACCGGACTGGTCCCTCTGCTCCGCGCGTAGCCCGTGGCCAACGTACCACGGAAAGAGGACCAGCAGTGGCCCGACAACGATCTGAAAGGGACGAGGACGAGGCGCAGTACGGCCGTCTGCTGCACTTGAACAGCGACACCGCTCAGCACGGCGTCATGATGGGCATCCTTTTGCTGTTTCGTCGGCTGCACGATCGTCTTCGAAAGCAACAGTCATCGTGAGGAGGTCGGCGTGGAGGCGGCGTGTGCCTCTGGCGGCAAGTGGTGAAGGATGTAGACGAGGAGACGTCCGCGACCACTGGCGCAGCACGGAACTCGTCTCTCCAGGAGGCGCTTACGTGGCATGCCGCATGGTAAATTGCCAATCAGCGCCGCAGTTCAAGATAAACTTCACTGAAATCACCAGATCGAAGATAAGTTTCTATCAATTAGTGGGTGCTACTATTTCCGCTCGACGTGCTCATTGGGCAACATCAGGATGGTCAATTGAGGCTCAAGAAGACGAGCATTCGGCATAGGTCCAACTACAGAGACCGCGGCACTCTCTTGACAGCGCGGTGTCAAGTGTAACCGGCAGGTGCGCAATCCACTGCGCAGCGGACTGGATCGTCCGTCTACTGGCTGGTGCTGAAGATGGCATAGCCGGTCTTCGCTCACGGACTGATGATCCTTGTCTACTGCTCGTCAGGTGTTTCCCGGTCTGGTGGGCGATCGTCGGCGGTCCTGCCATAGGTGAAATTTTGATTCCTTCTTGGCGACACATTGGCGACACACGGCGGTCGAGTGTTGCTAACATGTCGCGCAGGGGGGCTAACTGTGTCGGAGACGGGAGCACCGTGGGAGCACGCCGGTAGCGGATAAGCATCCGGCCATACCGGATACAGGACAGACTTACGCAGGCCTCGAATGCACATATGGGCGGAGTTATGGAGCATCTAACAAGTCGTGTATTGATGAAGACTTACGGCGACTTATAGCACACTTGAAACAACTACGTATCTATGCACGCGGACTCCTCAAGTGCATTGCACCGAGAACGCATTAAGGGCACGGGCCAGTCACGTCGCAGATGTCAGCCAGACACACTCATCATGTCTGTCCGAATGGCCCACAGCGCTCATGGATCAATCGAGAGTCGGTTAGAATTCTTACAGGGCCTCCCAGACGCAGTGAAAGGGACACGAGGATGCAATCAATGATGCAGGTCATGATGTGGCCACCGAGCACGCGACGCGGGCATCGAAGCCGGGCACAGGGCAACAGAACAGTGAGCCGCGGGTAACGGGCCGACAGAACAATGAGCCGCGGGTAACGGGCCGAGGGTGGTCTCGTTACCCGTGGCGCGCGCACGACACGGCGTGGGCACGGCGGTCATGAACCCGAGGACCTGGCGCGCGACCTGCAGTGTGCACTCTTGACCGCCGCGAATGATCCGCGCTGGCATGAGGTCGCGCGACCGCACCGGCTCCGCTGCCACGCCTACCGCCATTCCCACCCCCACCCCCACCCCCACCGCCCGCTCAGCCACCGCCACGACATTTGGCCCCGCGACGGTGGCCAGCGCCGCCGGTGACGCCGCTGCTGCCTCCTCCTGGGACAAAAGGAGAGCGTTCGCCGGAGCCCGGAAAAGAGAATCGTCGCAGTTGCCCCCGCCAAAGCGCGCGTCGTCGCCGGCGTGACAAAAGCGGCCCCAATAGGCGCCGCTGGAGCGCGTCACCGGCAGCGGGCGCCGTCCATCCTGCCAGTAGTCTTGCCGGCAGAGCCGTCACCGTAGCCGTCGCTGCCGGAAAGTGGCATTGCGCCCCGACACAAATGAAACTGGAATGCGCGGGAGCATGCCGGCGGCGGCATCCCCCGGAGCGTCGCAGCGGCTGCCACAGCTGTCGTTCCTACGTCAGCGACCGCCGTCGCTGCCATCACCGCTGTTTCCGGCAGCACCCACCGCGTGGCCCACGGCCGACGCCTCGGCGCAGCAGCGGGCACCGGCGCTGCTGCCAGGTCTTCTTCCGGCAGTGCCACCACGGCCACAGCCGGAGCGTGGCAGCGTCCACCGCCGCCGTCACTGAGCGTGGCAGCGGCCCCCACCGCTGCCACCACCCCCGCCACCGCCGCCGCCACCACCACCGGTGGCGGCACCGTCGCGTTCTCCACGGCCACAGCCGCACAGCGCGGCGGCGGCCACCGCCGCCGCCACCGCCGCCGCCACCGTCGCCGCCACAGACCGTGGCATCGGCCACCACCGCCGCCACCGCCGTCGCCACGGAGCGTGGCACTGGCCACCACCGCCGCCATAGCGGTCAAGGACGTTTGCGAGCCGTGCGCTTTTGGAAAGGTGGCTATGACGCCTTTGCCTAGTGCAGGAGGAGGTCGAGTGACTAATCGCCTGCAGCTCGTGCACTCGGACCTGGGCGGGCCAATGTCATAGCCGTCTCGTGGCGGTGCGCTCCACTTTGGCACCTTCACCGACGACTTCTTCTGCTGCATAGACGTGGTCTTTCTGCAGAAGACCACGTCTCACGCGACATAGCGTGGCGAGGAGGGTTTGCCTCTAGTCGAGTTCGCACGGAGGGGCGCAAGGGGCTCGATGCCTGTCAATATTCTTCGTCACAAATTCGAAGCCGTTTCTGTCAAAGGAAAAGGCGGTTTGGCAGCTGCCGCACGGCGTTATTGTCCTCTGCAGCTCGGCTGGCGCCTCTCAATTCACCAGGCTCAAGGCCGCACTCTGGACCGCGTCGCGTTGTATTTGTGCTCGGTCTTCATTTTTGCCAAGGTATACGTTGCGTTCTCGCGCGTTCGGGAACTTGAGGATATCTTTTGGTTGTCATATGACTATCGCCCACCGGACACAGGAAGATGCCAATTTTGTGAGCGCCCCAATTACAGACAAAGACCGCGCGGGTGATGCGGCCACCGTAAGTCAACTCAAGCTGCTGGTGCAAGGGGTGGCCAAACGCAACAAGTCATTCGCCCACGTCGGCGCCACCCAAGACACTGTTCGTACGATGAAGCACGCAGCCGAAGCTCCATGGATCGAACGAGCTCGCGAGAACCTGTCGCCAAGTGAAGTACGTTGCTCGATGTCATAAGTGCGCTGTCATGAAAAGCTGGAAGTCCCCTGCTTTTTGTTTGTAGGATCCGTTTACTTACAGATCCAATTGTTTGCAGTAAATCTGTTCTTCTCGGTGCGCGCCTCGTCTCAATCTCTCTCATTCTCATTCTTGCGAGGCGAATGTCATACAAATTCATGAACGTGCGAAGCGCAGCGAAACGCGCCCGTCGCGTTCACGGCCGGAAGGTCATGAACACAGGCGACCTGCGCTGTCGCTGGTACGGCTGTCCCACTTCAGCAGCCCGGCGTCTGGCGGCGTTGGGAACTGGGCTCTTGATTGGGTAATCGATATTGATTGAATAGAGGTGGACGACATTGGCCGGGGCCTCCAAGCAGCCGACATATTCGGTCCGAGACCGTCTTACCCTAACGCGCCGTCCCTGCTACTGGCGAAGATGGCTCTGACGCGATTTATCGGCCGCCATGTCCAGGAACCATGCGCTGTTGGCGGCCTTGTCGCCGCCGCCAGCTCCATCCTAGACACAGAAAACAGCGGCCGCGGCTGGTGGCAATGCGCTCGGAGCTGCAGCCGGTGTGAAGCCGCGCCATTGATTTGCAGATTTACTGGGGGGGGGCGCCGTGCGCCACTGAGGCGATGTGCTGACGGAGGTGGTCGACGTCACACAGAAAAAGGCGGCTAGAGGTTGACGCGGCACCGCACTTGGCGAGGAATGTGTCGCCGCCGGTGGAGGCGCTGGCAGCCACGGAGACGTCGCATTGGGCTAGGGCAGCGGCGGTGGCAGCGGTGGCGGAGTCGGCCGCGGCAGCGAAGGCGGCGGCGGCGGCTGCGCCAGCAGCAGCTGTGACGACACTTGAGAGAGCTCCCACGCATGCGCAGTCTTCTCACGCGCCGCTTGTGGGGTGCCGCGCGCTATCGCGGCCTACGGCCTCATGCACGGAACTCGCCGCCGCGCGCTGATTGGCACCCGTGGCGTCCCTCCCGCCCCTCGCATGTCGGCAGAACAGCCTGGGGCTGCAGGTCGCCACCGACGCCGCCGAAGGCTGGCACTCGGCGGGACAGCCGCAGCGCGGAGTTTCTCACCGTCGGGCGGCGCCATTTCAGCTCAACGCTGGCAGGCCCCCACGGCGGGTGCCTTTGCAAGGTTTGCCGACGGGTGTGCTGCGGCGCCTACCCCCGCTGGGCAGTGCGTGTGACGCTTTCAGGACGAATGGCGCCCCGCCGCCGCATTGTGACTCCACTGGTCGGCGCAAGCGCGCGGTGCGCTGCGCGGCGTCCCGACGAGGGTGCGCCACTACAAAACGGTCGCGCAAAAGAAGGTGGCGTGTACGCGGGGACGACTGCCCGATCCGCGCGCGACCGCGGCGACGCCAACGGGTCCCCCCACCGCAGCGCCAGCGCCCCGTCTGTTGGCGGGCGAGGCGGGCCAAGCGGCGTCTCCGCGGTCCACCTTTCCGCCGTCCCGCTTCCCTTTGTCTATCAGACCCTTGCTGTGCCCTTCTCTTATACAACTCAAGCGTTCTTTTACCTCCCTTCCGCCTTCATTCACAAGGCTGCGCGGCCCCCGCAGCCGTTGTGCCAACAGCGATGGCTATCACTTTGATGTCCGCTGCCCGGGGTGCAAGCTGCCGGCGCCAGCGCCGCTGTCCAGCGGATTACACACAAGCTCAAACTGCAGATGCACAGTGGATCTCACACGCTTGCCGATCAGCGACGTGGCAATGTCTTCTGCATATAGTTCTTTGCTGCACATTATGCAGTTCCGAATACAACGAGTCGCTGGTCAAGAACTTTTGTGCAGCCCCCGCAGGAACTCCAAGCGCTGATTACGCATGTGTACGCATGTGCCGCTCATCAGGCGGTGCCGAGAAGGAGGCAACATGAAAAAAGAATCTATCGCGAGGAGCTAAACTTGGAAGCGCAAGCACACACAGTGTGTAAAAAGCGGCGCATTGCGCGACTGACGGCGGCCTCTTTGTGAGCACGAGTGATATCCGTCACGAACTCAGCGTAAAGATTGCCAAAAACAAAAATGATACATCGAAAAACGAGAAATAAGCAGTGTCAGGGTCAGGCCAACGCAAAAACAAGGCAGCCACGCGACGCATGGTCGCCGAGGGCAATGGCACACCCCAATCCCCCATAGACGCTGCCCACGACGTCGTCAAAAGCAACTGAGGCGGCAGCGGCTCGTCCACGTCCTATATGAATTTTGGGTCCTAGCCGACCTTCTCGCGCTCTTTCGCCGCAGATAGGACATCTCCCTGATGAGCAGCATCACGAGCACGCTGCTGTGCGACTTGTACGACTGGATTGTCGGTGTCGTCGACCGGAGAGCTCAGGAGAGCAGCGTCACTGCCATCTCGCTCATGAGTTCTGCGATAATCTACTTTGCTGCCGCACTTGGGCGGCGCTGAAAGAAGAAGAGAGCAACCTTAGGAGGCATCTCCTGCCTGCCCTGCTGCACCAGCCGTCGGAGGCTCAAAAAATAGGAGCAGGGGTAGAGCCCCCGAGCACACCGCCGGCCGCATCACCACCTCCATCAGACTTCGCGTAGTACTGCGAGCCCGACGAAGCCGAGCCAGCCAAGACCTGGCCCTCATCCCCGCCCCGCCCGGGCTTCTTGGCGTACGCGGGGGGGAGAGCTGCAGCATGTTGGGGGATTGCACCAGGATGGGGTCTCGTTGCAAAGGGAGGTGGCGCAATGGTCTGGCCCGCACTCGCCCTTTTTAATACCTTGGGTCATTCCCTTGCGGCAGGCGAGAATGCATAGGTCATCGCTACTCTTGCCGCCCTTGTCGAAGGAAATGCCCTGGTAGGGGCTCTGGCGGGTGGCGCGCTTCGAGACGCTGGCTCAGCAGGGCTGCCCGATCTCGTAGCACGAGTGAACGTTGTGAACTTGCTTGCGGCCGGCCGCGGCGCCAGGTGACATTGCCCTCTATTCATCGCAGGTCCACTCAGTGCAGTCACAACCGCCTGGGAAGCCGGTTCGTGGTCCGGAGTGCTGTCGCGGCCGCCGCCCTTTGAGCTACCACGAGCGAGTCTCTCGGCCTGCGCCTCAGACGGAAGTACGAGGCACAGCTCTGCGAGCGTCGCGCGAGAAGACATGTCGGACAGGTTCTGGGTTCAGGTTGCCGAGCTGATCAGTGACCGTCGCTCCTTCTTGGTCCTTGCCATAAAGTGGTGCAAGTTGGCGAGAATGTTCAGCGCGCAGTCCACGCCCTCCTGCGCCCCCACCTAGGCATCGTAGACATCAATGATGTCGATGAAATTCGCCTGGATGGTCCGCACGTCGTCGAGTCGCAGGCCGTGCCGCCGTCAGTACTCATAGGCAACATAATGAAGCGGCCGTGTCGCTGCGGTGCATTAGGGTGCAGCGTGTCGAAGACCCTGAAAGGAGTTGAAGATCGTCTTGGCAGGAACCCGAACGCTGGTCTTGGGGCCCAGCCCGTGGGCAGCCTGAAGCAGGGGTGAATGCTGTGCATTTCCGACAGCAACGCCGCGTCCCGGCGATCCTTGTGGCACCTGAAAAAGATCTAAGTGTGGTAGCAGAAATATCAGCTTGCTGCACGCCGATATGGCCCTCTGAGGCCCCTTGTCGAGAATCAGATTCAGCACGTAGCTGAGGAGTACGAGCACGCCTTTCAGCTTCTCGGTGTGCAGTGCGCTGCGTCCGTGATTCCGGGCATAGAAGTTGACGATCACGTCTTTCAAGTACGTTCCGGGCAGCAGCGTCAAGGCATCCTCCGCGGTCCCACGAACGCGGCCTGAGTGATCAACCAACGGGAAGATGGATGGAAACATATCCTTAATGCGCTCGAAAGCGGCCTCGTTTTCTGCCGCTCCGTCTCCCATGGCCGAAGCTTGACAGCCCCCAGCAGCACAGCGACCGGTACCAGGAACTCACGTCACGACGAGGTAGTCGAAAAGGGAGAAGCTCTAGCAACCACCTTGACGAGAAGCCCCTGCCGCGTCCGCTGCTTCCTCAAAACTGCGGAAACATCATGCATATGAAATTCAGGAACGGACGCGTACGAAGGGACGCCACATGCACAAGCCCCAGGCACGACGCTTCGTGGCAGAATTATGGAGCTCGTGGCCACCCGTCCGGCTTCGAGCACTGGATGCGAATCAGCCGCAGAACAGCAATTGGCACAGAGGATGAAGAGCACGAGCTGCGCGAGACGTCCTCATTCAACTCCAGGTCCGGCCCGCCGTCGCCAGGAACGGACGCAAAGAAAGGCGCGTTCCGACGTCGCCAGGAACGGACGCAAAGGGATGCCCGGCCCATAGTGGCCAGGCATGGCCGCAAAGGGTGGCGCGGCCAGAAAGACGAGATCGAAGATATTCCGCTGTTGAAATCCATGATGAACGGAAATGCTTCGGATGCACTGCTTTGCAGCAATATATATCCCTGAAGAACGAGTTGCTCCTTTCGCAGGCATATTCGGTGGATGACACCGTGGGTCTGTGTAACCTCCATCTTGCACCGAGGCACGTGGCGTTTGGAAACCGGACATGGGCAAACCTTATTGGCCTGTGGCGAAAAAATTACAAGACTCCCGGTAAGATTGCCAGATGCCGGTTGAAGCAAAAGGGCAGAAAGAAGGGGAAGGACGACCAGGCGCCGGTGGAAGTCGCTGAGTGGACGTTTGACCTCCTCATCGCGGCGGCGCCGGAAGCGGCAAGATCAACTTATACGGGTCCGCACGAGCGGTTGCAAGATATCGCACGAAGGATGGCCGCTAACTAGAAGTATGTTCGTCGCAGGGGCGGCAAAGCGCTGACGCCCGCTACTTGGCACAGGGCAGTTCTTCATTGGGCCAACAAGAATCCCAAGCCAGGGCTTGCTCTGATGCTTCTCTCTCCGCCTCATCGTCTCGATGCTTCAGAGATAGGATGTTTGATTGCGTCTACGCTTCCTGATTTGTAAAGCCTTGCAGGACACTTGGGGGGGTTGAACAACTGACTCCGCCTCAACCTTAAACGGAAAAAGGCCTTGAAGCGGAACTACTGCTGCCCTTACGCCGACATCCAGACGAGCCGACGGCGCCGTTAACAACGCGCCCAGAGGCACGGCCACGTCGACCTCCAATGAAGGGAAAGACTGCTCACTCAGGCGCAGTCCGGCCTGACCAGACCCGCCGGCGGCGATGACGGTGGTGACAGGCTCCGGCGGACGAGCAACGCCAGTGGTCGTCGCCATGGCGGTGGCGGCTTCACATGTGCGCACCGGCGCGGTTAAAGCCAAGGCTGTCGGAGCGGCTCGCGCACCGCGCGAGGCCACGGCGTGCGCCGAAAGGATGCCAAGGGGCCGGGACGGCGCGCTGACGCCGGCGTTGGCGGAAAGGGGCGGCCCAGCCGCCGCCATTGCCGCGACCGCTGTGCCCTCTGCGCATGCTGAGCAGCGCATGGTAGCCGTCGAACAGCGAACCGAAGCCCCGCCGAGCGGCTGCCGGCGGGCGATCGCCGTCGACTGCGCCGACGCGCCGGCGCCGTGTGGGATGGCCGCGAAGAGCGAAGGCGGAGAGGATGGCGGCCGTGCTCGCCGTCAGGTATCGATGAAGGGGGTTGCGTGACCAGTGAGGGAGAAGCAGGGGAGGGGTGTGGCTCTGTGGTCATGAATGATATAATGCCTGTGAACAGTCATGTGCTGGACGAGGAAGGCGACACACCAACAGTTGCTCTTCTGATTGAGAAACTGGACCCCTTGCTGCCACCAGTCGGGCCCGGGCTGAAGCAGTACCGACCTCAATCCCGACGATCCGAGCAGAGACCTAGCAATTGGGGCCTGAGACCATGCAATCGGGGCCCTACAACCATACGATTGGGCCCGAAGAGCGCCCTGGAGTGCCCGACTTGCGATTCCCGTACGAGTCTTAGGGGACCTGTGACAGGGAAATGTGACTGAAAGCGCGTACGCGAAAACACCGATGCCTGGAGTTGTACGGTGATCGAAGACCATCTATTTGTGTAAGTTCCGTAGCATTATTCAGACTTGAAACATGCCGCGTCGCGCTTCACGTGCCTATATCCAGCCGAGGCTACAAGGCTGTACTTGTCAGGATGGCCAAAACTAAAATGGGTGCGCACGCCTGAAAATGTATGTTGCATTTTCATCTGCCGGCCAGCAGATCTTCCAATCGAGTCGAGAACGTGATCCTATTGGTTGTGGGAGCGGTCGTTTTGGCAACGTTGCCAAGATGGGTCCCAGTAGCCAGGCCATGTCAACGACAGCCCCGCGATCGCGCACGAATCTTGAATGAGACGCCTAGCCGTCTTTGTCCGGGTCATAGGCGTCTCTATAGCTTTCTTGGTCGTGTCTTTTGCTGTAGGATGCTTTTATATGGCGTTTGCAGATTCCATATGCAGTTCGTTTGTTCAGCGGGCCGTGCGGCATGTGAGCATGAGGCGGTTTGTGTCTTCATCGGTCTGACGGACGAGAGGTTTTCTCAAACATGTCGCTTACATTGGGTCCGTCGAGCATGAAAAGTGCCACGATGGCCAGATGATTCGGTGGAGGGCTTTGACGCGGGCCCGGCAGAAGCCATGATCGCGTTGTTCTGGCAGCAACGGTTATTTCGATTGTCGAGCCAGCAGCAAAACTAAAATCTGAGGGGCGTGCGCAGGGCGTTTGTTGAGGCAGCCCCGCAAGTCCGCGCAGGGAAGTCGGAGTTACCGCGGACTGCCTGGCTAATTCCCGGAGTACTTATGCGGTTCTCGGCTTGTTTGGCTGTGTCATTGTCACGTATTGCTGTATGTGTGTGATGTAATTACTGGTAATTGTATAATGAGGGCAGCTCCTTTTGGAGCTGAGCTCGGGGAGATTCTCGTGGGGTCATCGAGGCGCGTCGTGAGTTGTGGGGTGGTGAGAGCATGTACCCGCCAAGGGTGGGAGCCCTGCGCTGGCGGGCTAGTGCGCCGGCAGAACGTGGCGAGAGGGGCACACGAAGGGTTTAAGAGCCTGCTGGCCTCGCGCCTCAGACCACGCTCGAGTAAAGAAACGCAACCACCCAACTAACGCTCACTTCAGAGGTTTTGGGCCCAGTTGTCGCTGGTGGTAACCTTCGTCTTCCCTACGGCCGCTGATGAGACGACGTCGCTGGGATCGCGGTGTGTTCTGGCGTCGCGCGGGCGTGTTCTGCTTCCTGCGTCGTGAGTACGGCGCTTTGCTGCGCCGAGGTGTTCAACATGGCAGAACACGGCCGGTATGGCGGCCCGCGGTTTGCGCAGCTGGATGACGACTACATGGTGTGGGCAGCGTACCAGCGTGCGCAGCTCGAGAAGGAGAAGCTCTGGGCGGCGGTCGTGACAGACTGACCGGCATCTTCGTCCGAGGACAAGAAGTCCGACCCGGTGGTCGACGCGTGGGACGCCATGAACGAGGCGGCGCAGGCGACCATGCAGATGTCGGTCAAGCCCGTGCACCTCAAAACGGTCACGTCGGTGGACACGGCCAAAGAGACGTGGGACGCGCTCAAGGTGATTGCTGCATTCGGCAGGGGCTGAGTCCAGTACTTATGACCGTACCGGGACTTGCGCCCGTCTCGCCGTACTTCGGATTCCGGCCTGTGGGACGGCTGTCCCTCCCCAAGTAGCCCCCCCTATTCGGGCCAGGGGGTATTCTTTCGTGCCTCCTCTTCGTTTGTTTTCGTCTTGTTATTACGGCGCCGGCCTTGCCCCTCGCCGCCTCGTCTTGCTCGCCATCTAAGTCTTGGCGTGCCTCTCGAGTCCTAGACTTTGAGCGCCCTTGCGCCGTCTAGGTCCTCTCGGTAGGTTGACCCTTTGGGTCCTTCTCTTTTGTACTGTCAGTGTGGTTATAGGGTATTTGTTCGTGCCTTCTTTGTTGCCACACTTGGTGGAGCAGCAGGGGAGAGGGCGTCGTCCCTTTCGAGGGACGCCTCTCCTCTCGCGAGCTCAGGTGACAACGGTTCGGACGCCACTGACGGTTTACGTGACGTGACCACTTTGTGGTCCCGGTCACCCGGCGGCTGTTGTTGCAGGCCGGGGGAGTCGCTCAACGGTGCCCGACGGGCCGTGGTGCCGTCGTGTCCGGGTTTGTTCTATCTCAAGGCAAGAAGCCAACCTATCTCCGATGGCGAGCGGGGGTGCCGATCCCCCGCGCTTTGCCCCCCCTCATGATATGGGCGCTGACGCTCGGCGTACGGCCGACGGGTCAGCCCCGGCGGCTACGACTCCCCCTCTTCCCCACGATGCATCGGGTCTCCCCGATCCAGCCGCAGCGGCTCCCGCTTCGGGCGGCTCGGGCGCTTCCCTCGGCAATACCAGTCGTCGCGCGGTGCAATCGGCGGTCGCCGATTTAACAACGCTCGTGCGTACGTTGGCCGCGTCCGTTCCGATTGCTTCGCGCCGACGTGACAACACTGTGCGACCTAACTGGGACGTTGCCGATTTTGACCGCCAGTGGACCCCGGCCCACTGACCCAACACCGGCAAACACCCCGGCCCCGCGGAACCGGTCCCGGTCGCGCAGGTCCGTTGCCTCAACGTCGCCGTTGGCTTCGCGGAGCGCGGGGGTGCGATCGGATCCCGACGCCCGCTCTTCGCGGTCAGCCAATGACGAAGAGCCACCACGAGACCCCAGCAGCAGCAGCAGCAGTGACAGCACCGGCCCCTCGCGCCACCGCGTTCGCTCGCGGCGCCGCACCAGCACGCGGGTTACCGGTCGGACAGCTTCGACGCCAATGGCGGTCATTCCCTGTCCGCTCCCCTTGGCGTCCAAGCATGGCCCGTTCTTGTCGCTGCTCGACTTTCGCCGCTACCTCGTCCGCAATGCGGATCCGACGTATGGCCGGTCGAAAGCAAGCCAACTCCGCAGGCGCCATCGCCTGCTCGACGGTCCGTTCCACGGCGTCGCGCTCTTCGATGGCTCGGATCCGTTGGCCGTCCTGGCGCTCCTCACTCGCCTTCGCACAGCCGCGGACGAAACGGATGTCATTCTGGGCGAGGCCTTGTACCTCCTCGCCTACCGCATTGGCGGTGAGGCCAAGGACGACCTCGTCCAGGAAACAAATCGCCCACACGGTAGCGCCGTCGGTACCAGTTTCCCGCACACGATCAACTATCTGTTGACTCGCTATGCGCCCGAGGACGACCTGCACACCGCCGAAATGGCCCTCCGTACCGCGGAGCAACCCCAAGACGAAGGCGAGCGCGCTTTCTATCAGCGGTTGATGCGGCTCGGCCGACAGCTCATGGGTATGTACGACCCGGGGAGGCTATGGTAACTGTTCCTGAAGGGGCTTCACCCCTCGGTACGTGCCAAAGACGAGCTGGCCGACCGCACATGCGCCACCTTCGACGAACTCGTGGCGCTTTCGCAGAAGATATGCGATGGGCTCCGCTCGGTCAAGGTCACCATCGGCAAAGCCGACCGGTTTGCCAAGGCCAAGAGCGTCCTGCAGCTGAGCTCCGGGAGCGGAGCGAAAGCCGAACCGGTCGTCTGGGCGGCGCCACCAGCGACAATGTCGGAGGCCACGCCGCCACAGAGCCGGAACCCCATGGTTCGGCCTCAACCGCAGCAGCCGGTCCAGACATTCACCCCTACGCCGCCGGCGGCCCGGATGCCGTCGGCCGGAACGGCAACCCCATGGCCTCCCCGACCGGGCGGTCCGGTGGGATGGCCGGCTATGGTCAGCCTGAGCCAGGTGCAGTGCCACCGCTGCCGCGGTTTCGGTCACTACGCCCGCGCATGTCCCTCGCCCGACCGGGCGATGGGGACAGGTGCGCCGCCTGCGGTCGCCCCGGGACCCCCTGGCG
>Ga0114957_1002396_pt1 | contig 18026 bp, 19 predicted proteins | sample BantaG_FD_87175 | JGI IMG/M metagenome (GOLD analysis project Ga0114957, IMG submission 87175) | Marine algal microbial communities from Bantry Bay, Ireland - BantryBay_4 metaG | ecosystem: Host-associated > Algae > Red algae > Unclassified | place: Bantry Bay, Ireland | collected 2014-11-21 | reverse complement strand
TTCAAGATGGCTCATCGCGGCGCAGACTAGTCTTGCCACCCTCGCCTTGTCTCGCAAAATTGCGCCCGTGACAAAGCGCGACGTCATTTCCCAACTCAAGCTAAAGCTCGACGACCACGTCGCGGTGATGAAATCTGCCCTGGCCGACTCGGCGGAGAGTGCCTCGGGCGATGAGACGAAATCGGAGGGGAAATATGACACCCGCGCCGTGGAGGCGTCCTACCTCGCGCAGGCGCAGGACGGGCAGCTCGCTCTCGCGGAAAAGGCAGCCGCTATTTTTTCCCGCTTCGAGGCGCAGGATTTCGAGGCTTCGGACGAAGTGGCCATGGGCGCTCTCGTGGAAGTCGATGAGCAAGATGAGATTCGCTTTTTCTTCCTCGCCCCGGCTGGCGGCGGGGTCGCTATCGACTACCTCGGCTGTGAGCTGACCGTCATCACCCCAGACTCCCGCCTCTATCAGGAACTGGTCGGAAAGAAGCTGGGAGACGAGATCGAAAGTCCCCCTCTTCTGGTGACGGGACTGGAATAATCGCGAGAGCAAGTCATGTTGTCAGCATGCTCCGATCGATCACTACCGCCGCCCTCATTTCCCTCCTCCCCTGCTTTGCTGATGAAGGAGCAAAAAAAGCCACCCCTCCCGAAACTTCCGTCGTTCAAGATGTCACGCCCCTCAAAGCGCAGGCTCTCTTAGATAGCGATCATCCTCCACTGCTGATCGATATCCGCACGCTATCCGAGTTTAGAAAAGGTTCCCTCATGGGAGCCCAGCTGATCGACTTCCGAAAGGACTTTGCGACCCAGCTGGCGAAGCTTGATCGCGATAAAACCTATCTTTTTCACTGCCAAAGCGGAGGTCGAAGCACCGCCGCGATCCCTGTCTGGGATGAACTCGGCTTTAAAAAAGTCTACCATTTAAAAACCGGCTACCTCGGGTGGCAGAAGGCAGATCTTCCCATCGTCACCGGGCCTCCGCAAGAGACCAAGTAGCCGCGCTCACACCCCTGCGAGAGCCTCCTTAAGAAGAAGCTGGTAGACTTCGCGCGGAACTTCATACCCGCCGAACTGCCTGAGGTGCTCGGTCATCCATTGCGTATCGAGAAGCTCGACCTCTTCCTCGCGCAGCCAATCGACCAGCTTCACGAGCGCGATCTTACTCGCGTCAGTTTTGCGGCTGAACATGCTTTCTCCGAAAAAGGCGCGGCCGATCCTGATTCCGTAAAGCCCTCCCTGTAACCCCTCCTCGTCCCAACACTCTACCGAGTGGGCGAAGCCCAAATCATGGAGGTCGCAGTAGCTCTCGGTGATCGCTTCATCGATCCACGTCTCCTCGCGATTCGCGCAACCCGCCATCACCTCGCGGAAAGCGGTGTTCCAGCGAATCTCGAAAGGCCTTTTGCTCAAGCTCCGCCGCAGTCCCTTAGGAATATGAAAGCGCTCATCAAGGGGGATGAGACCGCGCTCGGTCGGCGAGAACCAGAAAATCTCGCCATCTTCCGCCATCGGAAATACTCCTTCGGTATAGGCACCGAGAAGAACTTGCGGTCTAATTTTCTCCACAAAGAGAATTTCACGATACAAATGCCACTTTTCAAACTACAATCCGCCTATGAAAATCGAACTCGTCAACCTCCCTGAAGAGGGCAAGACCTACACTGGAGAAATTCCGGCAGAAGTCTTCGAGCTGAGTGAAGGCCTCACCAAAGCCGCCAGCCCGCTGCGCTACGATCTCATGGTTCAGCGCTTTGATAGCGAACTCCTGGTCACCGGCGCGCTCTCAGCCACCTTCGAGCTGACATGCATGAGAAGCCTCCACACCTTTCTTCAGACAATCGAAATTCCGTCCGTCACCGTCAGTATCGAGATTGCCGATAGCGGCGTCATTAATGCATCAGAGGCCCTTCGAGAGGAAATTCTCATCGAGCTCCCAGACAACCCTCGTTGTGAGAACGGAGATGAGCCCGGAAGCTGCGAGATCGATCCACGATATTTAGCAGTGGACAAGGTCCCAGAAGCTGGGGTAGACAACGCCCCTGCGCAGGACAAACCCAATCCGTGGGATGCTCTCGACGCGCTCAAAGCTGATACATAGCAGCCACCACCTAAGACCATGGCAGTTCCAAAAAGACGCACCTCCAAGCACAAGCAGAAGCTTCGCCGCGGAGCTAACCGCTGGCGTAAGCCCCTCCTCCAGATCTGCCCAGAATGCGAAAGCCGCATCCCGGGACACATCGCATGCCCCTCTTGCGGAACCTACCGCGAGCGCCAGGTCATCGATGTCGATCTCGTATAACTCCTTTTTCTTAAAGGCGCGGAAGTGATTCCGTGCCTTTTTGTATCTAAAAATAATCCGATATGAAGATCGCTCTCGATGCCATGGGTGGAGACCACGCTCCTGGCGTGAACCTCATCGGCGCACGCGATCTTCTCAAAGAGAATAAGGAGATCGAGGAGATCATCCTCACCGGCCCCACCGAGCTCCTAAAAAAAGAGGCCGCAGCCTGTCATCTCACCGACCCCCGCATTCGCTACGTCGATGCCACCGAGATCGTCACCATGGATGAGTCCGGTGCCAAAGCTCTCCGACGGAAAAAGAACTCCTCCATCGCCATCGCCGCTGACCTCGTGAAGAACGGCGAAGCAGGTGCCATGGTCTCAGCCGGGAACACCGGGGCTGCCGTAGCTGCCGCGACCGTCAAACTCCGCCTATTAAAGGGAGTCGCCCGCGCCGGCATCGCCTCCCCCATCCCTAATGAATTTGGCGTCTGCAACCTTCTCGATGCTGGAGCGAACCCAGAAGCCAAGCCGGCCCATCTCCTAACCTACGCCATCATGGGCAGCGTCTACGCCCGCGAGGTCCTCAAGGTCGCCGACCCCCACGTCGGCATCATGTCAAATGGCGAGGAAGATGAAAAAGGGACCACTTTTACCAAAGAAACCATGGTCCTCCTCCGCCACCTCGTGGACCGCGGCACCGCCCCCTTCACCTTCCGTGGGAATGTCGAGGGCCACGACCTTTTCCAGACCCGGCTCGATGTCTGCCTCTGCGACGGTTTCACCGGAAACATTGTCCTGAAAAGCTGCGAGGCCACTGCTAAGGCGATGTCGAAGTGGATGAAGGAAGAGTTTAAAAAAAACCCCGTTCGCATCGCCGGAGCACTCATGGGGAAGGGCGCATTCCAAGCGGTGAAGGATCGCACCAACTACGAATCCTACGGCGGAAGTCCCCTCCTCGGCGTCAATGGCGTCGTCATCATCGCCCATGGCGGCTCATCAGCACTCGCCATTAAGAACGCCCTGCGCATGGCAAAAGAAGCGCTCAAGCACGAGATCAATCCTAAGATCGAGGAGATGCTCCGCAGCGTCGTCGCCCCGATCGCTCTCCCTGAGTAAAGGCTTCTTCCGATCCCTCACCTTTTTGGCCTTTCCTAAGAGGTCTGCCGTGCAATAGCCTCCTTCACCATCGAGTGGCAGATCGCCGCGCGAAGTCTCCTCAATACACACACTGGAACATGACCGTCATCTCATTCATTCTCTTCACCGCCTTCGCCGCCATTTTAACTTGGTGGATCACCAGAAAGGACGTCAATACCAGTTCGGACGGCTTCTTCCTCGGAGGCCGTAGTCTCACCTTCCCGATCATCGCAGGCTCCCTCCTCCTCACCAACCTCTCCACCGAACAGATGGTCGGCCTCAACGGCTCCGCCTTCATCAACGGATTTAGCGTCATGGCATGGGAAGTCGTCGCCGTCATCGCCCTCGTCCTGATGGCCACCTTCTTCCTTCCCAAATTCTTAAGAACCGGGATCACCACCGTCCCACAATTTCTTGAGCAGCGCTTTGATAAAAGGACCCAGACCTTGGCAAACTCCATCTTCCTCGCCGCCTACGCCTTGCTCCTCATCCCCATCATCCTCTACAGCGGAGCGAAGGGACTCATCAATATCATGGACCTTAAAGCCATGACCGGGATCGAGAATGACTACACCCTTCTTCAGATCGCCTGTGTCGGCATCGGCATCGCTGGCATGATCTACGCTCGCTTCGGCGGTCTTCGCACGCTCGCAGTTCTTGATACGATCAATGGCATCGGCCTCCTCATCGGCGGGTTCCTCATCGCCTGGTTCGCCCTCGGGCACCTCGGAGGAGAAGCCGGCGTCTCCGGCGGTTGGGAAACTCTGAAAACGGTCCACCCAGAACGGATGGACTCAACCGGCAGCTCGGAATCCGAAGTCCCCTTCTCCACTCTCTTCACCGGAGTCGCGCTCCTAAACCTCTTCTACTGGTGCACCAACCAGCAGATCATCCAGCGCACCTTCGGAGCCAGTTCACTGGCCGAGGGCCAGAAGGGCGTCCTTCTTACCGGCGCACTCAAGCTACTCGGGCCCGTCTACCTCGTCCTCCCAGGCCTCATCGCCTATCACCTCTACTTCGGGCAGGAAGTTGGAAATGATGACGCTTACGGCAAGCTCGTCGCCGATGTTCTCCCCTCCCACCTCACCGGATTCTTTGCCGCCGTCATGGTCGGAGCGATCCTTAGTTCCTTCAACGCCGCGCTCAACTCGACCTCCGCCCTCTTCTCGATCGGTCTCTATAAGCACATGATCAATCCCGAGGCCGATGACCAAAAAACGGTCAAAACTGCCAAGCTCTTTGTCACCATCATCGCCATCGCCGCGATGCTTGGAGCCCCCCTCCTTTCGAAGACCGGAAGTCTCTTCGGATACCTCCAGACCATGAATGCGATCTACTTCATCCCCATCTTCGCCGTTGTCGTCATGGGGATGCTCAACCGCCGCACCCCTTCCGGAGCAGCCTTCGTAAGCATGGTCATCGGCCTCATCATCTTGATCTGCTGCCTCATCGCCTACCCCGCTCTGAATGGCGGAAACAGCATCGAGTCAGCCACCGGATTTAGCAATTTCCACCTCATGGGCATCGTCTTCGCCCTCCTCATCATCATCATGTTCATCGCCTCTAAGGTCGCTCCCCGCGCCGAAGCCTGGGAAATGCAGACAAACACCCCGATCGATATGACCCCGTGGAAGGGCGCCCCGATCGTCAGCGCAATCCTAATTCTACTCGTCTTGAGCGTCTACATTTCCTTCCACCAGTAAGAATTAATCAGCGCCCCTTCGCTCTCAAAAGCCCTGCCATCTTGGCAGGGCTTTTCCTTTTCCTACGCAGCGCCTTGCTCTAATCTCTTCCTCCGATGCTCCAGCAAAACGACCCCCTCCCCACTCTTATCGCCGCGGCCAATGCCGACATGATTCACCACTACGGAGCCGAGGGAACCGTGATTGCAGCCGCTCCGGGACGTGTCAATCTCATCGGCGAGCACATCGACTACTGTGATGGCCTCGTCCTCCCGCTCGCCCTCGAGCGCTACATTCTCATCTCGGCAAAGCCAAATGGATCAACCAATGCCCGCCTGCGCAGTGGCGATCAGACGGAGGCCGTCATCGACCTCTCATCTCCGCAGGAGATCTCGGATCTCAAATGGTCAAACTACATTCGCGGGGTCATCAAAGGATTTAATGATCTCGGCCACGAGATTCCAGGCTTTGACGCCTGCCTCGTCTCCTCCGTCCCATCCGGCGGAGGGCTCTCATCCTCTGCCGCTCTGGAGTGCGCCACAGCAACCCTCTTCGAAGGCCTTCTCGGAATTACGCTGGGCAATCGGGAAAAGGCGCTTCTCGCGCAAAAGGCCGAGCATGATTTCGCCGGCGTCCCCTGCGGCATCATGGACCAATTCGCCTCCGCCTTCGGCAAGGAAGATCAACTCATCAAAATCGACTGCCGCTCCGGCGAAACCGAGATGGTTCCTTTTTCAAACCCAGACCTTTCCATCATCGTTGCCAATACCTGCGTCTCGCACGACCTCTCGGATGGCGGCTATGCCGAGCGGCGGAAAGCGACCGAAGATGGGCTCGCTATCATCGGCAAGGCCAGCTGGCGAGACGCTACTCATGAAGATGTCCTCGCCCAGAGGGACGAAATGGGAGACCGCGTCTTCCGCCGCTCCCGGCACGTCGTCGGAGAAATTCAGCGGACCAAGGATGCCGTCGCTGCTTTCAAATCCGGTGACTTTTCTAACATCGGTCAGCTCATGGCAGATTCCCACGCCTCGCTCCGCGATGACTTCGAGGTCTCCTGCGAAGAACTCGATCTCATGGTCGAAATCGCAAGCGGGCTTGAGGGCGTCCTCGGCGCCCGCATGACCGGCGGCGGCTTCGGCGGTTCCACCGTCACTCTCTGCGAATCGAAGCACGCCGAGGAAATCGGGAAAATTCTCCATCAGCGCTACCAGAAAAAAACCGGCATCGCCCCGGTCATCTTCGCCACCCGCCCCGCAAAAGGCGCGCACTTGATCCGCTAGAATCCCGCACATCGGAATCCATCGTCGCCTCCGCAAACCCCACCTTGACCATCAAAAAAAACGGCCCTGCTTTCGCGGGACCGTTCCAAGAAGAAGACCAATTCAGTCCCGTTAATCTCTCGACTCGGCAAGCTTGGCTTTCACCTTTTCCTCAATCTCGAGATAAAGTTTTTCGTCGGCCTTCAGCGCTTCCTTCGCCCCATCGCGCCCTTGCGCGAGCTGGCCCCCATCGTAGCTAAACCAGCTTCCACGCTTCTGAACGATCTCAAATTCCTGAGCCAGATCGAGAAGTGAGCCCACCGAAGAAATCCCCTCGTTATACATGATGTCGAACTCCGCTTCGCGAAAGGGCGGAGCGACCTTGTTCTTCACAATCTTAACCTTCGTGCGGCTACCGTTGACCGTTCCATCAGTCCCCTTGATCTGACCAATGCGGCGGATATCGACCCGCACCGAAGAGAAGAACTTGAGCGCGCGACCACCAGGAGTGGTTTCTGGGCTTCCGAACATCACGCCAATTTTTTCTCGGATCTGGTTCGTGAAAATACAGCAAGTCCGGGCCTTAGAAATGAAGCTCGTAAGCTTCCGCATTGCCGCACTCATAAGTCGGGCCTGAGTGCCCACCGTAGAATCGCCGATCTCTCCGCTGAGCTCCTGCTTCGTCACCAGCGCCGCGACAGAGTCGAGCACCACGACGTCGATCGCATTCGAGCGGACCAGAGTCTCGCAGATCTGAAGCGCTTCCTCTCCAGAAGATGGCTGAGAAATCAAAAGATCATCGAGATTGACCCCGAGACGCTTGGCATACTGAGGGTCAAGCGCATGCTCGACATCGATGAAGGCGGCGAGTCCGCCCGCCTTCTGCGCTTGCGCAATTACCGTCAAAGTGAGCGTCGTTTTACCGGAAGATTCCGGCCCGTAAACCTCGACAATCCGTCCCCGGGGAAAGCCCCCCACTCCGAGCGCTCGGTCGATAAGAAGATTCCCCGTCGGGATCGAATCGACGTCCATGCGGTTATCATCCCCAAGACGCATGATGGCAGCTTCGCCAAAATCTTTTTGAATCTGGGTGATGGCGAGATCGAGGTTCTTTTTGCGGGCAGCATTGAGCTTCTCAGCTCCCTTATCGACGGCTGCGGCAGCAGGACCTTTCACTTTCTTATCGGACATAACGGAAGTTTTACTAGCGGTGGCACTCATGACAATATTCTCTTTAAGTTCTCTTCGAAGTCTGTCCGAGCGAACAGTGTTCGTCAATAAAAAAGGTGTTCATAATTCCAATGTTCTTTGGATTAGCCACCCGGCCTCTCATTTCTGCTCCGCCCCCGAGGTTCATCACCCTCGCGGAGCACGATATCCGAGTGGAGAAACTCCGCCGCCTCAGCCGACTCTTTAACCTTCGGCGAGCTACGCTCGATCATCGCTTTCTCGAAATCATTAAGGAAGGTTTCACGCAGCCCCTTCTCCCTCCAGTGAGAGGCCGGGCGGCAGCTCATGCGGATCCCCCGCGCGAGCGCGAGCGCATCCAGCAAGGCCTGATTAGCACCCTGCCCTTTAAAAGGACTCATCGGATGAGCCGCATCCCCAATGAGCGTCCCCCGGGAGCTCTCTCGCAGAAGCTCCGGAGTTAAAAGCGCGCGATCATAGACCGGGTAGCCCGAAACTTCCGAAGCCCGGGTCGCTCGGAGAATCTGAGGAATGGGATCGTGCCACGGACAGCGGCGAATTGCTTCTTCCTTAAGCGCCTCCTTTCCTAACGCACTCAGCGCTCGCGCTTCCCCCTCCGCCATTGGAAAACTGAGCTGCCACATCACGGAATCGGCGTCATAGGGCATAAGATAGATCCTCTCATGCCCATTCGCGGTCTGAAATACGGTGGCCGAGTCGAGCAAGGGATGCTCCAGTCCCCCGAGCGATTCCAGAGGACAGATCCCGAGAATCACAAGGCACCCGAGGTAGGAAAGTGGCGTCGCCTTTTCGCCAATCAAGAGCTTCCTAACCGTGCTGCGAATGCCGTCTGCCCCCACGATCAAGTCGGCTTTTTCAAACGTCTCCTCCCCCTTGACAAGGAAGCGAAGCGTTAGGTCATCTCCCTCCTGAAAATCTAACAGTTGGTGCCCCCACTTCATCGCCTCGAATCCCTCAAGCTGGTCGAGAAGCGCAGACCGTAACGCTTGACGAGCAAGATGGATGTTCGTTCGCTTCGGGGCCCTCGCGAGACTTGCCTTCGGAAGCTTCCTGACCCCCCACTCCCCCACCACTTTTCCGCTGACATCGTGGACAAGATGTCTCGTGGAAATGATTCCTCCCTCAGGAAAAGAAAGCCCGAGCCCGCCGATCGCCTTACTCGCCTGCTGCAGCGTGAGCCCATATCCCTGCGAACGTTCGCTAAAGGTCTCATCCCGCTCATAGAGGGTAAAAGGAATCCCCCGGTGGCGGCAAGCGACCGCAAGAGCGACCCCGCCGATCCCTCCCCCGATGATCGCCAGCCGAGGATAGTTTTCGTGATCGATCTCCGGCGGCAGCATCGCCCGCTCAAGGCCGGTTCCCCGGCACGCCAAGCAATCTTCGGGATGACCCTCGGGACGCTCCGGCGCCTTCCCCCTGCTTCCGCTTTTCTTATAGGCAGAAAGCGCATTCTGATAGCGCCGCCGCGCCTTGCCTGAAAGCCTCCGAGACCGCTTCCCGCGGCCTTGACAACCCGGGCAGCAGATCCAGTGACCCTCTCTATTTTCTCGCTCTTCCACCTCCGCCCTTTCTACCCCGCCCCCCGATTCTCTCAATAAGATAAGTCCTTCAGGCTTGCGACCCCACTCGTTCTGGGGAGGATCAGGAAATGAAATTATTGAAAAGTTTGCTGACCCTCGTTCTCATCGCCTGCCTCGTCGGCGGCTTCCTGATGTGGCGGAATTATCAGGCGTCCGATGGCATCATTCTCAGCTTCAGCGAGGCACAGATCGAGGAGCAGCTTGCGGAAGAGTTTCCAAAAACGACCACTATCGAAGGAATCATCCCCGTAGAAGTGAAGCTTCCAAGAATTGAGTTCATCCCAGACACCGACCGCGTGCGCTGCACTCTCGTGGCCGAGGTCGATGCCCTCATCCGCAAGTACGACGCCAGCGCAACCCTCAGCTGCGCCCTCCGCTATGAGCCGGAAGACCAGTCACTCCGCTTGGTCGACGCCGTCATCGAGAACTTTGACACCGATCAGATTCCTGAAAACTACCGCGAGCGCGTCGCGCAAGCCGCCTCCCTCTTAGCTAAAAAATACCTCAACGAGCAACCAGTCTACCACCTCAAGAAGGCCGACCTCAAGGCCACCGCCGCTCGTTATCTTCTCAAAGAGGTCACCGTAGCCGATGGCCTCCTCAAAGTGCGCCTCGGCCTCTAACCTAGCCCCCGGGATAGGAAGCCACCGGGGTTGACAGCGCTGGCCTTGTTCGCTTAGGTCTCCGCGATGGCAAACGAAACCTCTCTCATTCTCTTCAAGCCCGATGCAGTCGCTAAGAACATCGTCGGCACCGTTCTTGCCCGCTTCGAGGCAGAAGGCTTCAAGATCCGTGGCATGAAAATGATCGCCCTCTCAGATGAAGTTCTCGCCGAGCACTACGCTCACATCGCAGAAGCTCCCTTCTTCCCTGCCGTCCGTGGCTTCATGCAGGAGACCCCTGTCGTAGCGCTTGCTCTCGCTGGTGATAATGTCATCAGCCGCGTCCGTGATTTACTAGGACCGACTGACTCCACCACCGCTGCGGAAGGAACGATTCGTGGCGACTTCGGAGATAAGTCAGGCGACTCCAAGATGCGTAACGTCTGTCACGCCTCTGATGGCCTCGACACCGCCGCTCAAGAGCTCAAGCGCTTCTTCAAACCCGATGAACTTTTCGACCGCTAATCCGCCGCGCAATTTTCCAGACTCACTAAAAAAGGCCGCCCGTTGAGGCGGTCTTTTTCGTCAGGAAGCGTCACCTTTGAAAACTCCGCATGACTGCTGGCCCAGTCCATCACCGCCTCCGCCTCCTCAAGCCCACCGGGATGACCCGGGTAGCAGACACAGGTGATGATCCCGCCCGGAGTGAGAAGCTCCGAGGCCTGCTGCAAGGCCTCGATCGTAGAAGAAGTTCGCGTGATCGTAACCTGGTCCGTCCCGGGAAGATAGCCTAGGTTGAACATGACGGCACTGGCCGAGGTCACATGAAATCTAAGCCGCGCATGGCAGGAAAGGTGATACCTTATCCTCGCCTCAACCACCTCCTTCGCAAGCCTCTCGCGGGTCGAAAGGAGCGCCTCATACTGGACGTCGAAGCTGTGGACCTGACCCTGCCCTCCCACCACTTCTGCTAGAAAGAGAGTATCGTGCCCGTTGCCTGCCGTCGCATCGATGACAACATCCCCAGGCTTCACCACCCCCCGGATCAGATCATGAGCTAGATGGGTAACTCTTTTCACCGTCTTCTCAAATTTCCAGCGGCGGAGTTGACCACCCCATCCGACATGACTCGAAAAAAGTCTCCTCGTGCCTCCCTCTCCTAGCAGACACAGACGGGCGGCAGTCAGCAAGCCACACGGTCCCTTCTACTCCTTCTTAGCCGGAGCGTCCTTGTTAACGCGCTCAAGAAGAAGTCCGGTGAGATCAGTCGCATCCTTAGTGTAGACGAGAATGTTAACTCCAGCTCCCGAACCGCCGGAGCGATCGAAAATGTAATCGTAACCCTCTTCCTCCGCCACTTCTTGGACAATCGCGACTAAAGATTTGCGAATCTCAGCAAATTCCATTGCCGCCTTTTCACTAAGCTGAGCCTGCTTCCGCCTGAGCCACGAGGCGCGGTCCTCATGTAAGCTCTTCGCCTCGTCACGCTTCGCAGAGGCTTTCTTGAAAAGTGAGTCGCGCTTCTCGGCACTAAGAGAAGGATCATCAGCATCCTGCTGCAGTTTCTGCGCCTCTTCAGCTGCGGATTTGATCTTCTCAAGACGCTCAGCATCCTGCCCTTTAATCTTCTCTTGATAATCAGTAAAACTATCACGGGTCGACTGACTGACGTGGTAGTCAGTGACAAGCTTAGCCATATTAACAGTGCCTATCTTATCCTCCTCATCCTGCGCAGAAGCAGGAGCGGCGAACAGAAGTGCAGCGGCGAGAGAGGCGAGGAAGCGTGGAAATTTCATCTAAAAATTGAAAGTTAAGGAGTGAGCCGGGAGTGAAATTACTCAGCGGGAGCGTCTTTAGCCGCCTCTTTGGGCGCATCTTTGTTGATGATCTTGAGAACATCCTCGGTGATGTCAACTTTGTTGCGCACGTAAAGAACAAAGGGAACCTGAGCCGAAGTCAGTCCCGAGCTGTCAAACACGTAGTCCACCCCGATCGCCGTAGCGTGATCCTGAATCTGCTTACCCACCACTTCCCGGATCTGCTGAAGCTTCGCGACCATCTTCTGGTTCAAGCCCCGGTTTTTACGCTGGAGAAACTCCTCCCGCTCCCGCTTAAGTGCCACCAAGGTCTGACGTCTCTCGCCAAAGGCTTGCGAAACCGCCTTTTTCTTCTCAGCCGAGATCGACTCATCTTGGAAATCTCCGCTCAACTTCCGCATTTCGGCCTCCATCGCCGTGATCGCGGCGACTCGCTCGATGTTGTCCTTCTGGATGTCCGCTCGCTCTACTTTCTCTTGCGCATCAGCAGCCACCGTCACATGGAACTCGGTGAGGACCTTCTTCATATCGATAATGGCGATCTTCAAAGGTTCGGCGGAAAGGGAAGACAGAGTTCCAGCGAGAAGGAACAGTCTAAGGAGCTTGCGGAAAAGATTGGCTTTCATAAATAAGTAGTCGTTTAGTTAACTTGGATTAAGTGTTTCACTCATCGGTCAGCTTCTCCAGCTTCTTTTTCAAAGATCTCACCTCGGCTAAAAGTTTTGGAACACGGGCCAACGAAGCCATTTTACGCTGCTCCTTTACCATTGGCCTCGCCGGCATGCCCATATAAGCTCCCGGCGACGCGATGCTTTTAGTAGCCCCAGCCCGCCCCGCGAGCACCACATGGTCCCCAATTTCAAGGTGCCCTGCCACTCCGGCCTGAGCCGCAATGGTGACATGGTCTCCTAATTTAGAACTCCCGGCCACTCCACTCTGGGAGACGATCAAGCAGTGCTTCCCGATCTTTACGTTGTGCGCGATTTGGACGAGATTATCAATCTTGGTGCCCTCACCAATCACAGTGCTCCCGAAACGAGCCCGGTCGATGCACGAGTTCGAGCCGATCTCAACATCGTCCTCCAAAATAACAATGCCGACTTGCGGCACCTTCTGCTGCCTCCCATCGACAAGTTCAAAACCAAATCCATCCGATCCAATTACCGCATTCGGCTGAAGAATAACTCGCTCGCCCAGCACGCAGCGCTCGCGAACCGAAGCATTCATATGGATCACACAGTCCTTCCCTATCTGAACATTCCGTCCGATGACCGCGCCCGCACCGATGACAGTCCCACTGCCGATCGAAGCCCCTTTCCCAATGACAGCCCCAGCCGCAACAACAACCGCAGCAGGGTCGAAATCTACCCCATCCGCTACCATCGCCCCTGCAGCCACTCCCGGCTCCATGGCACTCGCCTCCTTCTGAAAATGATCAATCACCTTGGAAAAAGATGCCGAGGGATTCTCAACCTCTACCAGCAGACATCCGTCGGGAGACGAGAAGTCCCCCCCTGGGACAAGGACAAGACCAGCCCGCGTCGCAGGAAGCTGCGGAGCATAACGCAGATTTCCGAGAAAGCTCACTTCCCCGGGTTCAGCCTCATCGAGCGAATTAATCCCCGAGAATATTTGCCCCGGGTCGCCCTTGATCTCGCATCCGATAATTCGCGCGAGTTCAGCAGATGTGAGAGCCACAAAAATGAAGAATTATTGTTCCTCCTCGTTGATCTCCTTCAAGAGCGAGTCCGTCAGATCAGTCATGTCACGGGCATGCAGCACAAAAGGAATCCCCTGATTACTGTTGCCGGACTTGTCGAAAATATAATCGTAGTTCCCCGCTTTTGCCCGGTCCGAGACCACTCGCTGAATCTCTTCTAAGATGCCACGCATTTGCTTCCGCATCTTATCGTTGAGCGAGCGGTTACGCCGCTCAAGGAACTCAGAGCGCTCACGCTCCTTATGAATACCATCCTGCTGAAGATCGCGGGCCTCCTCTTTGAGATCCTGCTTATTCTTAGCACCCAAAGTCTTGTTAGCTAATTTCTTACGAATATCAGCAATCGAGATCTCGATCTTGCGGATATCCTCCAACCGGAGATTGTTGTCCTTCTGAATCCGAGCCCGCTCGATGTTGATCTCTTTCTGAACCGCCGTCGTTTGATGATACTCATTGAACAAGCGCTCCATATCAACCGTAGCTATTTTGAGGCGTTGCGCTGTCGCCATCGGAGCGAGCGCCATAAATCCTACAAGGAGAGAGAAAAGTGGGAGTTTCATGCGATAAAAAATGTCTTCTTTGAATTGTGTCGTTCTGACCGAGAAGCGTCAACCTTCCTCCGGCGATATCTTACTCATCATCGGGTCCGTCCTTATTAAGTTCCTTCATTAAGACCGCCGTGATGTCGATGAGATCCTTCCCGAAAAGCAAAGGCGTCACCTGATTCGTATTCGTGCCCGCCTTCTCGAAGACGATAGTGAAGCCTTCCTTCTCTGCATGCTGCCGCACAAGCTCGCTTATCTCATCAAGAATCCCCTTCATCTTCCCCTTCATCTGCTGGTCCAAATTGGCGTTAGCCTGTTTAAAACGCGCCGCGCGCTCATCATCAAGCCGCTTGCTATGTTGCCTGAGCTTCTCCTGCTCCTGAATCAAGGCCGCCCGAGCCTCATCACTGATATCCTCGACACGAGATTGTTGATACAGATCCTGCAGTCGCTGCTGCAAGGTGCGTAGCTTAGCCAGCGCCTCACTATCAACCTTCTTGATTCGAGCCCTCTCCTGGTCGATATCGATCTGCGTCTCAGCCGTCCTATAGTAAGATTTAAAAACCTGCTGCACATTCACGATCCCCGCCTTGAACTCCGGCGGAGCCTCTTGGGCATGGAGGGCAAACTGAAAACTAAGCAAGAAAGCAAAAATCGAGTTGGTCAGGCGGTGGGTCATCGTGAAACTATGCTGGCGAAAGCACGCTTAATTAATGAACCTAAGATTCTCAGACGTCAACTCTGTTCAAACAGAGTTGGAAAAAAGGTCCGCCCCCCTCGCCCTCGTCCCCACCATGGGTGCCCTCCACGATGGCCACCTCGCCCTCCTCCGCGCCGCGCGCGAAAAGGTCGGGCCACAAGGAACCGTCGCCATCTCCATCTTCGTCAACCCCATCCAGTTCGACCGACCTGAGGACCTCTCCTCCTACCCCACTCCCCTCGATCACGACCTCGCGCTCTGCGCAAAAGAAGGCGTCGATCTCGCCTTCACCCCGGAGGCATCATCCCTCTACCTCCCCGATCACTCCACCCTCGTCACCGAGTCCCTCCTCACCAACCACCTCTGCGGAGCCACCCGCCCCGGCCACTTCGATGGCGTCCTCACCGTCGTCCTCAAGCTCCTCAATATCTTCCAGCCGTCACTCGCCATCTTCGGCCAAAAGGACTTCCAACAACTCGCCCTCATCCGCCGCATGGTCCGTGACCTCAACATCCGAACCGAGATCATCGCCCACCCCACCGTCCGCGAACCCGACGGCCTCGCCCTTTCCTCCCGGAACCGCAAGCTCACCCCCGCACACCGCGCCGACGCACCTCGTATCCGCCGCGCCCTCCTCGCCGCCCGCGACCTCTCCCATACCGGCGAACAAAATCCCCAGACCTACCTCGACGCCGCCAGACATCACCTTTTAAAAGACGCCCCCTCCGACTTCCGCATCGACTACCTCCAGCTCGTCGATTCCGTCACACTTCAGCCCGTCGCAAAAGTCACCTCCCCCGTCACCCTCGCCACCGCCTGTTTCTTCGACCAAGTCCGCCTCATCGATAACATCCAGATCTAACCCGCACCCACGACCGCGTCCTCCGGTCGCACAGCCCTCACCCTCCCTCCCCACCCCCCCGATGAGGTCGGACCTGTCACTCTTTCAGCCTTTCCATCGGCACCACATCGGCCAAAAATCCCCACATGCCCACCACAGTCGCCATCAATGGCTTCGGCCGCATCGGTCGCCTCGTCCTCCGCGCTGCCTTTAACAATCCCGATCTCAAGTTCGTCCGCATCAACGACGCCCACGCCACCGCCGAGTGCGCCGCCCACCTCCTCGAGTTCGACACCGTCCACGGCCGCTGGGGAAATAACATCTCCCAAGACGAACAAAACGTCATCATCGATGGCAAGTCCCTCCCCTTCACCTCCGATGACCACCCATCCAAAACCGACTGGTCCGGCATCGATATCGTCCTCGAATGCTCCGGAAAATTCCGCGACACCGCATCCCTCCAAACCTACCTCGACGCCGGAGTAAAAAAAGTCATTGTCGCCGCTCCTGTCAAAGACGACATCCTCAACATCGTCATGGGCGTCAACGACCACCTCTACAACCCCGCCGTCAATCACATCATCACCAACGCAAGTTGCACCACCAACTGCATCGCCCCCGTCATTAAGATCATCCACGAAAAATTCGGCATCAAGCACGGCATGCTCACCACCCTGCATGACCTCACCAACACCCAAACCATCGTCGACGCCCCGCACAAAGACCTCCGCCGCGCCCGCTCCGCCGTCAACTCCCTCATCCCCACCACCACCGGATCGGCCACCGCCGTCACCCTCATTTTCCCCGAATTAAAAGGTCGCCTCAATGGAGTCGCGGTCCGCGTCCCCCTGCTCAACGCCTCCCTCACCGACCTCGTCTTCGAGATGGAACAAGAGGTCACCGAAACCGAGATCAACGCCGCCCTCAAAGCCGCCGCCGAAGGCGAACTCGCCGGCATCCTCGGCTACGAAGAAAAACCCCTCGTCAGCGCCGACTACACCAACGACCCCCGCTCCGGCATCATCGACGCTCAATCCACCATGGTCGTCAACGGCACCCAACTCAAACTCCTCGTCTGGTATGACAACGAATGGGGCTACTCCGTCCGCATGGCCGAGCTCACCGCCAAAGTAGCCCAAGCAACCTAGCAGAGGCTCTCAGCCTCTGTCCCCCCCACCCATAATAACACCAGCCTACCCCATCAGCACCGCATCCTATTGAGGCTTCACCTTCCCCCATTCTATCATTACCCTATCACCATGTGCGGAATCGCCGGAGGAGCCAGAATTTCAAAAGACACCCTCGCATGCATGCTCCGCTCTCTCCAGCACCGCGGACCCGATGGCTCAGGCCACCACCATAGCCCCACCTTTGCCATCGGCATGACCCGCCTCGCCATCCTCGATCCTGAGCATGGCCAACAACCCTTCTCCTCCCACCACATCCACGCCGTCTGCAATGGCGAAATCTATAATTGGAAAGAACTCCGCGCTGAGCTCGAACAAAAAGGCCACCGCTTCCGCACCCACTGCGATTCCGAAATCCTCCCCGCTGCCTACCTAGAATGGGGCACCGACCTTCCCTCCCGGCTCAACGGCATGTTCGCCCTCGCCATCCATGATGCAAAAAACGAAACCCTCTTCCTAGCCCGAGACCGCTGCGGCCAAAAACCCCTCTACCTGACAAGTCCAGCCGCAGAGAACTTGCACTTCGCCTCCGAAATCAAAGCCCTCGCCGCCGCCCAAATCTCCCTCATCGCCGACCCCTCCCAGCTCTCCACCTGGCTCACCCTCCGCTACCTCCCCGAGCCCAGAACCCTCTTCAAAAACATCCACACCCTCCCCGCCGCCCACTGGACCCTCATCAGAAAAAACGGCACCCGCCAAACCACCCGCTACTGGAAACCCCAATCCGCCCCTCCCGAGCCAAAAGCCAACCCGGTCGACACCCTAGACAACCTCGCCCGGTCCTCGGTCGAACTCGCTCTCCAGTCAGACGTCCCCATCGCCGCCTACCTCTCCGGCGGCGTCGACTCCGCCCTCCTCGGCCACTACCTCCGCGACCTTGGCGCCTCACCAGAGACCGTCTCCCTCGGCTTCGGCGCAGCCTCAGATGAGACCCCCCTCGCCCAAGAAACCGCAAAGCACCTCGGCCTAAATCACCACCCCCTTCACCTCACCCCGGAATCCCTCGCAGACCTCCCCCGCGTCGTCTCCCAGATGGACCTCCCAATCGGAGACGCCCTCATCCTCGCCTTCGACGCCCTCGCCTCCCACACCACCTCACTCGGAGCAAAAGTCGCCCTCGGTGGCGAAGGCCCCGATGAACACTTCGCCGGCTACTCCTTCCAAAAATCCTACCTCACCGCCCGCAAGCTCGGCCCCATCGGCCGCCGCCTCGCCGCCATTGCACTTGCCTCAGCCCCCAGCCTCCTCCTCAACAAACTCGCCGCCTTCCCCGCCTCCCTAGGCACAGCAGGTCGCCAAAAAATCACCACCTACCTCCACGACTTCACCTCCCTCACCCCCCACCAACAACTCACCAGCCTCCACCCCCTCTTCTCCCCCCCCCCCCCCAAAAAACTCCCCCACCCCCCCCCCCCCCCCCCCCCCCCCCCCCCCCCCCCCCCCCCCCCCCCCCCCCCCCCCCCCCCCCCC
>Ga0114957_1002391_pt1 | contig 18046 bp, 15 predicted proteins | sample BantaG_FD_87175 | JGI IMG/M metagenome (GOLD analysis project Ga0114957, IMG submission 87175) | Marine algal microbial communities from Bantry Bay, Ireland - BantryBay_4 metaG | ecosystem: Host-associated > Algae > Red algae > Unclassified | place: Bantry Bay, Ireland | collected 2014-11-21 | reverse complement strand
TTTTGGTAAAAGAATACTTAAAATACCATTTTCATAATTTGCATTAATCTTTTCATCGTTTACACTTTCTGGTAAATTAAAGGTTCTTTTGAACGAGGAGTAACCAAACTCTCTACGAGTATAATTCTCTCCACTGTGTTCATTTTCCTCCTTTGTTTCTGTAGAAATCGATAATACTTGATTATCGAGGTCAAGATGGAAATCTGACTTTTTTAAACCCGGAACAGCCATTTCTACTATAAAAGCGTCGGCAGTTTCCTTAATGTTTACTTTTGGTAGAGTAATACCAGTATTAAAATTTGAAGTAAATACTGATGGTAAGTCGTTATTAAAAATGTCATCTAACCAATTTGACAATGTTGGGAAGTTTTGATTTGAATTGCTGTTCGCTAAACTTCCGTTTTTAGGAACAGTTGCTAAATTGCTCATAATTAAAAAATTAAATTAAACATTATTTCAAATTTGAAATCTCTTGGGATTTCATTATCATCTCATCTTAAACAAATAAAATACCAAAATCGATTTGTTAGTACTTATTATAATTATTACACAATATTCTATGTAAATTTGTCATAACTCTGAAAAATTGTCATATGTACTCATAAAAAATGGTTTATAAAAGAACTACCTACTGCTACTCACAACAACTTAAAAACGAGATTTTAAGGTCTCACAGTATTTAACTTGATTTAAGTAGTAAAAGAGAGAGTATTATCAAAGTTGTCGAAGTTTTAAGACTTCACCGTATAAAGTAACTTTAATGCGCTCTGTTGTTATTTCTAGTTTATATCTAAATTTAATAGAATCAAACTCAAGATGCATAAACGTTAGCGAACCCAAAAAATCACTCTACCAACAATTCACCAATAAACTCTGTAAATTCTTCTTTAAACTCTAGAAATTTTTCACCAGTCGCAGGACCATTAAAACCAGTATGAATTTTACGTACTTTTCCTTTTTTATCTACAAAAACTGTAGTTGGGTAACTTAACACCTGTTTAAGCATTGGCAGTTTTTCTTGCGCTTTTTGCTTACTTGTAGTTCCTGTTTGCGCTAATAAAACTGGATATGTTATACCTACTCTGTCTTGTAATCGTTTAATACTTGCAAAAGCTTTTTCGTTCGTTTTAGCGTACTCAAAGGCTAAAGCTACAATTTCTAAACCTTTGTCTTTATTTTGCTCGTAGAATTCTGTGTAGTATTTGCTTTCGTCTAAACAATTAGGACACCATGTTCCCATAATTTGAACTACTACTACCTTATTTTTAAAACGCTCATCGCTTAGTGAAATCATGTTTTCATTAGCATCTGGAAAGGTAAATGCTAAACTATCGTAACCATCCTTTAAAAAGGTTAAAGAGTTTGCGCTTGGTAATTTGTAATTAGCATTGCGTTTCGCAATAAAAGGTTCTTTCCAGTGGTTTCCAGAATAAAATGTTCCATTAATTGTAGAATCTGTTACTTTTCCTGTAAATAAAAAAGCATGAGCTCCATCGAAGGTTGAAAGTTTTAAATCGTTACCATTAACAACACCTTCTAAAAAACGATAATCTCCAGTTTCGGTTAAAAAGGTTCCTGTTACTAGATTTCCGTTTTGTTTAAATACGCCTTTTGCAATGTAGCTATCGTCTTTGCTTTCTGGACTAAATACTGTCTCCCAGTTTCCAGAGATATTTGCTTCAGCTTTAGTTGTTACATTAAAGCGTGTATTGCTTTTTTTAGCTGTAAAAGGTACTATTCTTCCTTTACCTTCAATAATAAAGTTTCCGCTTAATGTTTCATCTTTAATTTTTGCTACTAAAAGTGCTTCAAAGACAGGCATTTGTATAAATACAGAATCGTTTCGATATTCAATTTCGTTAACTTCTATTTGTTCTTCAGCATTAAAAACTGTTAGATTATTTGCATCTTTTACTTTAAAAATGAATGGTAATACTTCCGTATCACTTATTTGTAATTCTGCTCTATAATATCCAAAATATAGGAAATCTGTGCCATTTTTATTGCAAGAAAACAAAACTATTGCTATTAATAAAATGAATAGGTTACGCATATTAAACAAGATTTTTTAGTTGTTTGCAATAAAAAATACTTAGAAATAAAAAAACATTGCTCTCACAATGCCTTTTTATGTTTTTATTAAAATTAGAAAACTATTCTTTTACATCATCAAGTCTAATTAATTTTTCTTCTCTTTTTTTAATCATTTCTTGACTTCTTTCTATAGATTTTTCATGTTTAGTAATCTTCTCTTCTACTCTTTTAAATGTTGCTTCACGTTTAGCAATTTGTGCTTGCGTTAACGTTCCTTCTATTTTTTGCTTTTCAAATTTTGCCCTAGCAGTAGAAAGTCTATCTTTACCACCAACTACCAAACGATTACTTTTTTCAAAACGGTTTTTACTTTTAGCTACGCTTTGTTTAACCGCTTCTAAACGTTCTTTTTTGTATTCGTACTTATCACCTTTAAAAGCCTTACGCTTTGCTTTGAGTGCTTCTCTTTTCTCTTTCATGGCATCACGTACATCTTTCATCTTTGCTTTAATGTTTTCTTTTTCTTGATCAGATCCGTCTTCAAGCTTATCCTTCATTTTTTCTTTTTCAGCTTTCAAGTCGACTCTCTCCTCTTTTAAAGCTTTTCTTTCTGTCTTTATTTTGTCAAAATTTTCTTTAATCTCTTCTTTTTTAGCTCTCATTTCTTCTTTGCGCTGCTGCATTTCTAATTTTCGATCTTCTTTTATTGCTTTCATTTCAGCTTTTTTATCTTGCATTTCAGCTTTACGATTTTCTTTAGCGGCTTTCATTTCGGCTTTATTATTGTTTGCCTTTTTCTCTATTTTATCTTTAAATTTTCCTTGCGCTTTAACAGCTTGTTGTGCATTAAACATAAATAGCCCAACTGATACTAATACTATTTTTAAATATTTCATTTTAATTATCGTTATTTAATTGTTTTAATTCGTTCTCTAAATCTTTTGCTTCTAGTTCTAAATCGCTAACAACACTATCTGTTTCTACCTCTATATTCTCTATTTGCTTTGTAGCTTCTGTAGTCGTGTATTCTGTTTTCGTATCTCTACATGAATATGTAAAAAATAATAATACTAATAATGCTAGCTTAAAAATTGGTTTCATTTTATTAAAATTTATATTTTGTATCTCCTCAATATACAACTTTATTAGATGTTTAAAAGAATTTTAGCATCTAAAACGTATTTAAAAGATTATGTAATCTTTTTAACCGTTTAACAACCTTGTCTATAAAATTTACTGTATTATATATTATGGTTCTTTAAATAAATAAAAGCTTGTATTAAAATTCAAAAAACTCTTAAGTATTATTATATTTGTAATCTTAATTGTGCTATAAATGAAGATTTCTTACAACTGGATAAAACAGTTTTTAAAAACAGATTGGACACCAGAACAAACTAGCGAATTACTTACAAATTTAGGTCTTGAAGTAGAAGGTTTAGATACTTACCAAAGTATTAAAGGCGGATTGAAAGGTGTTGTTGTTGGTGAAGTTTTAACCTGTGAGCAACATAGTAATGCAGATAAATTAAAGATTACTACTGTTAATATTGGCACAGAAACTCCTATTCAAATTATTTGTGGAGCACCCAACGTTGCTGCTGGACAAAAAGTACCTGTTGCCACTATTGGTACAACTTTATATACTGAAACTGGCGAGGCTTGGACTATTAAAAAAGGAAAGATTCGTGGTGAAGAAAGCTTTGGAATGATTTGCGCTGAAGATGAGCTTGGTATTGGAAAATCTCATGATGGTATTATGGTTTTAGACAAAAATACTAGTGTTGGAACGCCTTGCGCCGATTTGTTTAATATTGAAAACGATCAGGTTTTCGAAATTGGTTTAACTCCAAACAGAGCAGATGCTATGAGCCATTATGGTACTGCGCGCGATTTAAAAGCTGGCTTACAACATAAAGACATTATTTTAGAGCTAATAACACCTTCTGTAAGTGCGTTTCATGTAGATAGTCGTTTGCTTAAAATAGATGTTGAAGTAGTTGATAGTGAATTAGCACCACGTTACTGTGGCGTAACAATCTCTGGAGTAAAAGTAAAAGAATCTCCTGCTTGGATGCAGCATCGCTTAAAAGCCATTGGTTTATCGCCAATAAATAATATTGTAGATGCCACAAATTATGTTTTACATGACCTTGGGCAACCGCTACATGCTTTTGACGCAGATAGAATCTCTAATAATAAGATTGAAGTTAAAACGGTTGCCAAAGGTACAAAATTTATAACCTTAGATGGTGTAGAACGTACATTACACGAAGATGATTTGATGATTTGTGATAGCACAAAACCGTTGTGTATTGCAGGTGTATTTGGTGGAATCGATTCTGGAGTATCTGATAACACGACAAAAATTTTCTTAGAAAGCGCTTACTTTAATCCAATAAGTGTTAGAAAAACGGCAAAACGACATGCATTAAACACAGATGCCTCTTTTAGGTTTGAGCGCGGCATAGACCCAAACATTACAGAATACGCTTTAAAACGTGCTGCATTGTTAATTCAAGAAGTTGCAGGTGGAGAAATAACGAGTGATGTTTCTGACTCCTATTTTAATAAAATTGAAGATTTTCAAGTACATATTACTTTCGATAAAGTAACCAAGCTTATTGGACAAGAGATTCCCAAGGAAACCATAAAAAGCATTTTATCTTCTTTAGAAATTAAAGTTAATAATATTACCGAAACTGGTTTAGGTTTAACTATTCCTGCTTATAGAAATGATGTACAACGTGAAACAGATGTTATAGAAGAAATACTTCGCGTCTATGGTTACAACAATATAAAAACGACTACAAAGTTAAATGCATCTATTTCAAATTCTTCTAAATTTGAAGATTATAAATTACAAAATGTAATCGGTAATCAATTAGTAGCTCAAGGTTTCTACGAAATTATGGCTAATTCATTAACAACACCTAATTACATTACGCTTAGCGAACAATTAAAAGAGGCACACAACATTACTATGTTGAATCCTTTAAGTAAAGATTTATCTGTAATGAGACAGTCGTTATTATTTTCTGGATTGGAAGCTGTGTCTTATAATATAAACCGAAGACGAGGCGATTTAAAGTTTTTCGAATTCGGGAAAACGTATCACAATTACAATGCAACTCGACAAGAATACAAACACTTAACCCTTTTAGTAACAGGAAATAAAACACAAGAAAGTTGGGCTTCTTCTCAACAAAAAAGTGATTTCTTTTACCTAAAAGGTATTATTGAAACTGTATTAGAAAGATTAGGCATTTCTCGATACAGAGTAATGCCTTCAAAAAATGATGCCTTTGCAGAAGCTGTGCAATACAGTGTAGGTAAAACAGTTTTAGTAGATTTTGGTATAGTAAAACAAAAGATTGTTAAGTATTTTGATATTAATCAACATATCTTGTTCGCAGATTTTAATTGGGATAACATTATTGAAGTTGCAAAACGCAATAAAATTAAGTTTACTGCTATTGCTAAATATCCAGAAGTAAGACGTGACTTTGCTTTATTGCTAGATAATAAAACAACCTTCGAAGACATATACACCATTGCTAAAAAAACTGAAAAACAACTGCTTAAAAATGTGAGCTTGTTTGATGTTTATAAAGGTAAAAATTTACCTAATGGTAAAAAAAGTTATGCTGTTAGTTTTATATTTCTAGATGAAAATAAAACCCTTACAGATAAAGTAGTAGATAAAATAATGAATAAACTTAAAAATAATTTTGAGACTAAACTTGGAGCAGAATTAAGATAGACTATAATATTTTCTTTTAATATAATTTATTAGCGTTCTAAAGAATAAAATATGGTTATTAACTTTAACTAAAAATAAATAAAATATTACTTACTGTGCTTTTAAGTAAACACAAAACATTTAACTTGTTTTCATACAACTTAAAAGTAATACAAACTATATTTAAAAGGTGTAAGGTTGTATTAGTTATTTTGTATCTTTATTTACATAATAATATTTTAACTATGACAGAATCTGAATACATAAAAATTTACACAGGTGGAACTATAATTGTTCAATTAATAAAACAACGTTTAGAGGCTGAAGGCATTAATCCAATTATTAAAGATGAAACAAAGTCTGGACGTTTAGCTGGATTTGGAGCCTCACTAATTGGACAACCAGAAGTATTTGTTCATGAAACTGAAACAGATAAAGCCGTTCGAATTGTGGAACTTGTACGAAGTAAGCTGGAGAATAATTAGTTTAAATTCTAGTCTTATAAATAGTTAAGCATTAAAATAAAAAAAAAATAAATTTTAAATTTTGATGTTTTTAATATGAGTATTTATACTGCTAACTTCAAAAATTATATCGCATAATAATATCTTTTAGTTTCAGTTTTAGGTCCTCTCCAGTATCGAAAACCATTTGCTCATTGCTTGGAAAACGAATTCTTCTATTTTTTAAAATTTGGATATCTTCATTAGTTAAAGCTCTTCTATCTCCTCTTACAGTTGCATACAAATTATCGAAAACAAATTCGCTATCAATAGGAAAGCTTTCTAAAACTTGATTTTGTTTCAAGTCGCTATAAACAACTCTAGCAATTACTTGAGTAGATTTAAATTGATTAAATTCATTAAATCTTGCTTTTACAGTAACTATTTTATCTTGCTTTATATCGTTTCCAAGACTATCTTGTGTCTCATTGCCGTTAGCATCCAAAACATATTCCCATCCATCTATAACATTCTTCTTTCTAATAAGTTGTCTTTCTGTAATATGTTCTGGAGACACGTTTATCCTTCTTAATTCTAGTGCCATAGCATAATCGTAATCTATATTTTGATTTGCATTTGCATGGTATACTGTCCAAAAATCGTTTAATCCGTAGGTGTTAAAATTTAGCAAATCATTTTGTAAACGCATAGGTATTATTTGATTTGTCTCATTTTCTATATCTACAATCACATAATCTGTACCTTGATGATGCGCAACATCCATAAGTTGTCTCACATCTTTAAAATTTACATTTATACTTTCAATGTATTTAAGAGTGTTAAAAGCGTTTCTATTATCGCTTTTGTTCTTGCTTTGCATTAATGTAACAGCAGTATTGTATTTATAATTAGAAACTTTTGCTCTGTATTCTACAATAGAATTTGTGTAATCACTAAAATCTAAAGTCAATAGCTTTCCATTAATATATAAAGGCATTACTGCTTTAATAGCACGTTGTCTATCTTCTAAATCTAAATAAATATTAAAAATAGTTTGGTATTGCTCAGGATTACCATCTTTTTTTAAATGGTTTATAGTGCTATGATTTTCATCTACCATTTTATAGAATGCATACTGTAACATAACAATATAATCTTGCTTACGCTTTTTGTCTTTGTTGTGTTTTAACTTTTTAAGTGCATTGCTAATAGCTTGATCATAGTGTCCAGAATGTAGTTGCTTTTCAATTTGTCTTCTTCCAACACAAGATGTTAGTATTAGAAGAACTACTAATAATAGTGTAATTTTTTTCATCTTCTTGTGTTTTAATAGTTTATTGTATAGATATAAAAACAATTAATGTGCCAAAACAAAAAAAAATTATTTATTTTTTTTGTTTTTAAATACTGGTAATAGTTTAGTAGAAACTTCGCCAAAACCAATTCGTGTTCCATCTTTCTCACAATAGCCACGCATAATTACAGTATCGTTATCATTAATAAATTTGCGTTCACTACCATTATTTAATTTAACAGGTTTTTCACCTCTCCAAGACAGCTCTAACATAGAGCCATAAGAATCTGGTGTTGAACCAGAAATTGTACCGCTTCCCATCATATCACCAGAATTAACAGGACAGCCATTAACAGTGTGATGGGTTAACTGTTGAGCCATTGACCAATACATATGTTTAAAGTTTGAACGACTTACAACGGTTTCCTTAGCTTTTTCAGGCTGGATTGAGACTTCTAAATTAATATCGAAACTCTTTTTCCCTTTTTGCCGTAGGTATTTTAGTTGTTTTTTTAAAGGTTTAGGACTCACCACACGATAAGGTTCTAAAGCATCTAGAGTAACAATCCAAGGTGAGATTGAAGATGCAAAACTTTTTGCTAAAAATGGTCCTAAAGGTACATATTCCCATTTTTGAATGTCTCTAGCAGACCAATCATTAAATAGCACTAATCCAAAAATATATTCTTCGGCTTCTTCAATAGGAATAGGCTCTCCTAAGTCGTTAGCATCTGTAGTAATAAAAGCCATTTCTAGTTCGAAATCTACCAATTTACTTGGTCCAAAAACGGGTTGTGTTTCTCCAGCAGGTAATGTTTGACCTTGTGGTCTATGCACTGGAATTCCAGAAGGTATTACAGAACTACTTCTACCATGATAACCAACAGGAATATGTAACCAATTTGGTAGTAATGCATTATCTGGGTCTCTAAACATAGTACCAACATTTGTTGCGTGTTCTATGCTTGAGTAAAAATCTGTGTAATCACCAATTTGTACTGGTAATTGCATTTCTATCTCGTCTAAACGAAATAAAACAGTTTCTTTATGTTTAAGGTTTCCTTTTAAAGTTTTATTACTATCATCAAATATTTCAGCAATTCTATTTCTAACTAAACGCCAAGTTTTACGACCATCTGCAATAAAATCGTTTAGGGTGTCTTGAAGAAAAATATCATCGGTTAATGGGATGCCTTCAAAATATCCTAATTGGTGTAAAGCTCCCAAGTCTATGGCAGTATCTCCAATTCGGGTTCCAATAGTAATAATATCTTCTCTAGTTAAAAAGACTCCAAAAGGAATGTTTTGAATTGGAAAATCTGAATTCTTATCGACGTGCAACCACGATTTTCTGTCTGGATTATTAGCTGATAATGGCATATTTAAATTATTAATTTTTTATTTATAATTTCTAAGTAAATATATGTTTTTTCAATTATTTAAAAGTATTATTTCTTATTTTTGATAAATTTTTTATTATAAATAAATTTTAGGTTTAACGAAAATTAAAAAAAATTATATTCATGCAACGAGACGAACAAATATTTGAATTAATAGAGGCCGAAAAACAACGCCAATTACATGGCTTAGAATTAATTGCATCAGAAAATTTTGTTAGTGATCAAGTAATGGAAGCCTCGGGATCTGTTTTAACAAATAAATATGCCGAAGGTTATCCTGGAAAACGCTATTATGGAGGTTGCGAAGTAGTCGATGAAGTGGAGCAACTTGCAATAGATAGAGCAAAAACGTTATTTGGAGCAGCTTACGCTAATGTGCAACCACACTCTGGAAGCCAAGCCAATACTGCTGTTTATCATGCTTGCTTAAAACCAGGTGATAAAATTCTTGGTTTCGATTTATCTCATGGTGGACATTTAACACATGGTTCGCCTGTTAATTTTTCTGGAAAATTGTATAAACCAGTATTTTATGGTGTAGAAGAGACAACTGGTGTTTTAAACTACGACAAAATTCAAGAAATTGCGACACGCGAAAAACCTCAAATGATTATCGCTGGAGCCTCTGCCTATTCTAGAGATATAGATTTTAAACGCTTTCGCGATATAGCAGATAGTGTTGGTGCATTGCTTTTTGGAGACATTTCTCATCCTTCTGGCTTAATTGCCAAAGGCATTCTAAACGATCCGCTTCCACATTGCCATATAGTTACTACAACAACTCATAAAACGTTGCGTGGACCAAGAGGTGGCTTAATTTTAATGGGAAAAGATTTTGAAAACCCATTTGGTATTAAACTGAAAAACGGAAACCTAAGAATGATGTCTTCTTTGCTAGATTCTGGAGTTTTTCCTGGAAATCAAGGTGGGCCATTAGAGCATATCATTGCAGCTAAAGCCATTGCTTTTGGTGAAGCACTAACTGATGAGTTTATGCATTATATGCTTCAAGTAAAAAAGAATGCAGCAGTAATGGCTGATGCTTTTGTAGCAAAAGATTATAAAATTATTTCTGGCGGTACAGATAACCACATGATGCTTATAGATCTTAGAAATAAAAACATAACAGGAAAAGAAGCAGAAAAAGCCTTAGTAAAAGCAGATATTACGGTTAATAAAAACATGGTACCTTTCGACGATAAGTCGCCTTTTGTAACCTCTGGAATTAGAATAGGAACAGCTGCAATTACAACGCGTGGTTTAAAAGAAAACCAAATGCAAACTATTGTAGATTTAATAGATCAAGTAATAAATAATCACGAGGATGAAGCTGTTTTAAAAACAGTAGCAAAAAAAGTTAATGATATGATGAGCGATTTGCTTTTGTTTGAAATGTAGAAAAACTCAAAAAAAATTAATAAAAAATCTCATTCTTTCGAATGAGATTTTTTTATTCTATAAGAGTTTTTTACTCAAAAGTAACATGTTGATAAGCACCTAAATCTGGAGAAGCCGTTCTATTTACACCTAAAATATCTTGAGGTACTTGAGACGCAAAGATTGTGTTTCCTTGAGCGTTAGCAAAAGAATCGTCACCAATTATCAAATCGTTTTCAGAAGGCCTTTTAAAATCTGGCTGTTGGTTACGAATTAGGTTTTGGTAATGTATGCTATTTGCAAAATCGTAATTATCTCCAGTGGGATTGCTCGAGGATTCTCCAAACCTTACTAAGCAATTTGTAAATTTAAAATTAAATACAACGCCTGCATCTTCAATTTCATCTATAATAAATTCTGGATTATCGTTTCCGTAGATAATAGAATTATTAAAATTACATTCGGTTAAATCTGCTAAAAAAATTGCCTCTTGAGTTTCAAGAAAATTATTAACTAAGAGCGCAGGGAATTGTCTAAAACTATTGTTCCAATAGTTAGCAATGGTACAGTGTGTAAAATTATATTTTCCGCCAAGCGTTAAAGCAACCGAAGACTGTCCAGCATTATTAACGACAATATTATTTGCATTTATAGAAGTATTTGTAGCTCTAATACCAAAATTGCTAAAATTATATAGCTGAGAATTAGTGATTGTTAATTTATCTTGCACTGCATCTGAATTGCCATCGCTAATAATACCTATAGTTGCATTTTTTATTGTAGTATAATTAATAACATTATTTACACTGTTTTCGAGAAGCCATATCGTTCCCCATTGTCCAGGAACATCTGCAAAGGCAGGTTCTAGTCTATCGCTTTCAAAAATAACTTCGTTTTCTAAAAGCTCTTGATCTGTACTTAAACTTCCGTTTACTTGTAGCGAGGCGTTTTCTAATACTAAGAGTCCAGAATTAGCGTGAAAATGTATTCTAGCTCCAGCATCTATGGTTAAGATTTCTCCATTTGGTACCGCAGCATAACCATAAACAACATAAGGTCTTTGGTTTGTAAAGTTTAATTCTGATGTTAACAACTCGCGTCCTTGAATTTCGGTTTCAACTTGTTCTCCATTTATGTTTAGTGTTAACGTTTCAATAATTCCTGTGGTGTTATCGCGATCTGGATAAATAAATACAGCATCTTTTACTAATGTTACCAAATCTACAGTTTGTAGGTTGTTACCAGCATCAAAATTTATTTTATCTGTGTATAAAAACTCTTCATCAAGAGTGATTTCATTTTCAATATCTATTGTGGTTTCTATAAAAATAAACAGACTGTCTTTGGCTTGAATTTCTACATTATTAAAGGTTTTGCCTGCGTTACCATCGACATTTAATCTGTAATTTGAACCTATGCCACGTTCTAAACCAATGGAAGGAATTGAAATATCGATATTACTTCTATTATAAACCTTTAAATTGTAAGTGCTTGAGCCTATGTTTGTAAAAACAGTATCTAAATATACAGTATCTTTAGAAAACTCAAGACTTCCAGTACTTGGAGCGAAATCAAAATCTTGACGACAAGAGCTCCAAAATAATAAAAAACTAAAACAAGTAAGAAAGTATAGTATGCGTTTCATAAAAAAAATAAATGTGTATAATCGCTTTAAGAGGTCTAAAATATAACTTTTGATTTGATGTTTTAGTATTTGTAAGTCCTAATTATTGAAAATGTTAGTCGGTTTTTTGTTTTTCAAAATGTTCAATAATTGTATTAAATTCGTTGCCAACAAGTAAAATTTCTTCTAGAAGTAGCAGTTCTTTATTATCTATTAGCAATTTACTATCGATATTTTTTGCTTCAATAAACTCAAAAAACAAAAACTTTTTTTCTTGTTCAATGCTTAACGTTTCTGTTAATAAATTATCGTTAAAGAGTTTATGTTTGGTGTTAAATAGCGAATTGATATCGCTATAAATAATTGGTTTAAATGGTTCGTCTTTATATTTATTTTTAAATAGTTTCCCAATTAAACCTATTATTTTAATAAAATCTAGATTTCCACTTGGCGCTTTGCCATATAAATGAGGATTATTTTTAATATCATTTAAAATTTGATTGCGCATATTTGCTTGTATGTCTATAACATTAGCAATTTTTTCTTTTTCGGCACCATTAATTTTAACTTCATCTAATGTGTTTTCTGCTTTTTTTAATTCAATTACCAAAGCTTCTTTTAAATATATAGGTTCTATAACAATGCTTTGAGTGATGTAAAAAATGGAACTTATCTTTAAAGTATCGTTAGTTTTAGCTGAAATAACAAACTCTCCATTACTATTGGTGAAAACACTTTTTTTAGTCGAAATATTTTCAACTTTAATATCTTCTATACTAGAAGTAGCATTATAAATAAAACCATTAATATTTTGTGCCGATAGAGAGATACAACTTATTAAAATGAAGAAAAGATAAAATGGTTTCAAATTCGCTAACGCTATAATTTATAATCCAAAAATAGAATTATTGCTTTTTCTACAATTTTATTTATGAAACTTTAACACCTCTTTTAAAGCAGGTTACTAAAATAATTCTGAAATTTCTTTAGTTATTCGCGAAGGTTTTTGTGTTTGAGCATTTATAAAACACCATTTTGTTTCAGATTTTACTAAAAGTGTTTGCGTACTATTGTTGTAAATTTCTACTATCCTTATAGATGTAATGCCTTCGGCTTGAACAACATAAGTTTTAAGGAGTAGCTCTTCATTTAAAAAAGCAGCTTTTTTATACTCTATAGTGTGTGATAAAAGCACCCAAAAGTAATGTTCTACTGTTTTTTTTGAAGCTTTTTCCAACCAATGCGATTTCGCGATAGTGTTTACCCACTCTACATAACGTACGTTATTTACATGGTTGAGATCGTCGATATCTTTTTTGGTAACTGTAATTATTTTGGTAAAGGTTTTCAAGTTTATTATTTTATAATTTTAACCTCGAACAATTTATCCCAACGTTTGCCTGTAACAAAAATAGTTTCGGTTTCTGGATTGTAAGCAATACCATTTAAAACATCTAAACCTTTGTGTTTGGTTACGCGCTCTTTTAATGGAGAAAAGTCTATTACAGCTTCGGTGGCTCCATTTTCTGGATTAATAATAACCACACCATTTTTTTGATAAATATTAGCATATATTTTTCCATTAATCCATTCGAGCTCATTAAGCTTTCCTATTTTACCTTTATTGGTATATACTTGAATATTACCATCTTCAACCAAAGTTTCTGGATTTAAATACCATATTTTTTCGGTGCCATCACTTTTATATAACATTTTTCCATCGTTGCAAATTCCCCAACCTTCTTGGCTTTTGCCGAATTTAAAGGTGCTTGTACGCTTAAAAGTATCTACATTATAAACAAAGCCTTTACCGCTTAGCCAAGTTAATTGGTAAATGTTGTTATTTAAAATGGTTAAGCCTTCACCAAAATAATTATCGGCTAAGTTTATATTTTTAAGCACTTCTCCAGTTTTATAGTTTACTTTTCGCAATTTACTTTCTCCTTTTTGTCCTGTACTTTCGTATAATTCACCTTTAAAAAATTCTAAACCTTGCGTATAAGACGTAATATCGTGAGGATAGGTGTTTACAATTTCGTAACCAAAAACCTTTGGAGCATTATTATTTACTATTGAAATTTTTTGTTTAGCGATCTCTGTCTCTCCATCGTAATTTATTGTAGCAATAATATCATGACTTCCAAGTTTAAAATCGTTAAGCGAAGTTGTTTTATTAATATTTTTACCATCTAAAGTATACTTAACCGATTCTATTTCAAATTGCTTAGGATTTTGAATAGTTAATTCCAATTCTTGGTTTAAAGCAATAGTATTATTGGTTGCATTTGTAGAAATACCAAAGTTTTTTTTGTCTGAATGACCTCCACAGTTAGATAGTGTAACCGCTAAAATTATGATAATTAGGTGTTTAAATACGTTCATTTTATTCTTGTAATTTTAAGCAAGATATTTATTAAAATTCAGTTTAAAAAATGATTGTGATAAATTTAAAAGATTGTATCTTTGCAACGGCAAGTCCTACACAACCAGCTCCTGTTGAATCCTCCAGGTCGGGAACGAAGCAAAGGTAAATGGTCGTAGCGGTGTGATGTAGGTAGCTTGCCTTTTTTATGCCCAAAAGTCTCGTAAAAATCTTCATATTATTTTACGCTAATTATTAGTTTTCAACTTTCAACTTTTTTACTTTTAACTTTTCAATCTATTTAATATGTCTAAAGTAATTTTAATTACAGGAGGATCTTCCGGAATTGGAAAATCTATTGGTGAATTTTTAAAACGACACGGTTTTATTGTTTATGGAACAAGCCGAAGTCCAGAAAAGTACACCAATCATCCTTTTAAAATTGTTGGCTTAGATGTAAAAAATCTTACTTCTATTAATAACGCTGTCGCGGAAGTGATAACTACAGAAGGAAAACTAGATGTGCTAATTAACAACGCTGGAGTTGGTATTACAGGACCAATTGAAGAAATTCCAGAGGCTGAAATACAGAATAATTTTGACACCAACTTTTTTGGACCAATAAACGTTATTAAAGCTGTTTTACCGCAAATGAGAAAGCAAAATAGCGGATTGATAATTAATATAACCTCTATTGCTGGTTTTATGGGCTTACCATATCGTGGTATTTATAGTGCAAGCAAAGGTGCTTTAGAGTTGTTGACCGAGGCGTTTAGAATTGAGTTAAAAGATTTTAATATAAACATGAGTAACATTGCGCCAGGCGACTTTGCAACCAATATTGCCGCTGGACGCTATCATGCGCCTTTAAAAGAAAATTCTCCTTATAAAAAATACGGAAGTGTTTTAAATGATATAGACGATCATGTAGACAAAAGCAACGACCCAATTGCTGTAGCTAAAATGGTTTTAAAAGTAGTAAATACCAAAAAGCCAAAAACGCATTACAAGGTTGGTGCTTTTATGCAAAAATTCTCCATTGTTATAAAATTTTTATTGCCTGATAAAGTTTATGAAAAGATGCTAATTAAGCATTACAAGCTTTAAATGAAAAAAATAATGCTATCTATTGTTTTGTCTTTGGGCGTAACATTTAGCGATATTATTTACTTTGAATACATTGGGCCCATGACAATTTTAAATTAGAGTATTATTAAAAAGAATTAGATTGTAAAAGAACGTTTTGGGTTTTTTAAATGATTTTTGTTAATATTAATTCATATCATTTTTTCTTCTAGCCTAAGTTAAATTGTAACTTTGCTCTGCGTTAAGGATTGAGGCATTGTTGAAGCTCCTCGCAGAGAGCGACTGCCGAAAGCCTGACCTTTAGGTAACGCCCAAATTATTAAACACAACTAAATATTTAATATGAAATTTTTTATAGACACAGCAAATCTTGAACAAATTAAAGAAGCCGAAGATTTAGGCATCTTAGATGGTGTAACCACAAACCCATCGTTAATGGCTAAAGAAGGCATTACTGGAACAGATAATATTTTAAAACATTACGTCGATATCTGTAATTTAGTTTCTGGAGATGTTAGTGCAGAGGTTATTGCTACAGATTTTGAAGGTATGGTAAAAGAAGGTGAGGCACTTGCTGAGCTTCACGAACAGATTGTTGTTAAATTACCAATGATTAAAGATGGTGTAAAAGCATGTAAATATTTTAGCGATAGAGGTATAAAAACAAATGTAACTTTAGTTTTTTCTGCTGGGCAAGCTTTACTTGCCGCAAAAGCTGGAGCAACTTATGTGTCTCCTTTTATTGGCCGTTTAGACGATATTTCTACAGATGGTTTAAACCTTATTGCAGAAATTAGACATATTTACGATAATTATGCTTTTCAAACTCAAATTCTTGCTGCTTCGGTACGCCATACTATGCATGTTATTGATTGTGCTAAGTTGGGTGCTGATGTTATGACAGGTCCTTTAAGTTCCATCGAAGGCTTACTTAAACACCCACTTACAGATATTGGTTTAGCAAAGTTTTTAGCAGACTATAAAAAAGGAAACTAGATTCTTAGTTTTTTTGTAATTGAAAAAGTCCTGAAAAATTATATTTTTAGGACTTTTTTAATCTTAATAAGCACACCAAAATAAATATTAATTTAGCACACCAAGTAATTCCTGTTCAAACGCAATATTAAACATATTAGCTTTTGCGTTAACTATACCTCCATTTTTATTAAGTATAAAAACTTTTAGTATAGGTTTTACGGAGAGTAATCCTCTAGATTTTGTTGGAGATTTAAAACGATATTCGTTTTCGTTTGTAACACCATACCGTTTTAAAACCTTATTTTGTTCTTGATAAGAAATAGAATCTAAATTAATAGCAACAATATTAAATTCAGGGTACTTTACATTTAATTCTTTAGCACGCTTATGTGAAGATATTAAGTGGTTTTTATTTCTTTTAGACCAAAAATAAACTATTGTTGGCTTTTTTATAAGTTTGTAAATACTAATCTCCTCATCCTTATTATTAAGTAATTTTACTTCAGGAATTTTATTTCCAGGTTTTAGTTTTTTATAAGAACTAACAAAATGCTTTGCATTTTCTATATCTTTTTTATTACTGCTTTTAGATTTAAAAGATTTAAGTATCTCGTCGTAATCTTCTGTGTTATTAGAGACATTAATAAACTGCTCTAAAACGTTTCTTAACAAATCGTTTTTTATATCCTCATTACTTACTTTCTCGTCTATTAATTCTAGCTTATCAAGATTGTAATGTACATCTAGCTTATTATAAACACTGTCTTTAGAATGATTGAAGTGATTTTGTAAAGCAAGATTATTAAAGTGAAACCTTAAAAAAGAAAGGTATGGGTTATAATCTTTTAACGTTGCATTGTTGTAATCTATAGTTTGTCTATAATCGTAAAAATCCTCTGGAAGATTATTAAAAGCATCTAACTCCGAGATTTTATAATTTGCTAATGGATAAAGCTCTTTATGTGCATAATATTCATAATTAATACTAGCTTTAGCGATCTCATCGAACAACTTAGATGTTTTATTTTTAGCTTTAATTTTAGCTAATTTACTTAATTTTCTATCTCTTGATGTCTTGTAAATACTATCAAATTCTTTTGCAGTTTTTTGCCCAAATCCAAGAATATTGTAGTTTTCTTTTTCATTTAGCAAATATATTTCCATTAAAAAATTATTCTCCTTCGCTCCTATTCCTGTGTAGACTAAAGACTCATCAAAATCTAAAGTATTTAAACGTAGCATCAAGCTATCGCTAGATTCTATTAAAAAATTTTGATATTCTCTACCGTCGAAAAAACCAAATAAGCCAGGTTCAAAATCTGTTAAGGTGTAAGAAAATCTATTTTGTTTATTTAACTTAACTGTATCAAGCTTAACTTTAGATTTTGAAATTATTATATAATTACTATTAGGATTAATAATCTCGCCCCCAATATATGCTATATTATTAATAGACTCATCCTTATCAACTTTACAAGATAATAACATTACTGCCAAAATTAAAATAAGTACTAAACATTTAGATTTCATATAAAACACGCGAAATAGTTAGTGAAAACAAAATTATGTTTTGAAATCGTACAACCGTGTTAATGCGTTGTTAAATTGACTATTTAATAAGTTAATTATTTCCTTGTAGAGTAGTTATAATAGTATATATAACAGTCTTTTGTTTTATTAAACCGAAGATATTATTTACTTTTGCA
>Ga0114957_1002390_pt1 | contig 18047 bp, 15 predicted proteins | sample BantaG_FD_87175 | JGI IMG/M metagenome (GOLD analysis project Ga0114957, IMG submission 87175) | Marine algal microbial communities from Bantry Bay, Ireland - BantryBay_4 metaG | ecosystem: Host-associated > Algae > Red algae > Unclassified | place: Bantry Bay, Ireland | collected 2014-11-21 | reverse complement strand
TTTGTCCATATTTTTCACTTTAAAACCCTGAAAATATCAACATTTATGCGGCTTTCAAAGCAAAAACTATGAACAAAACCTCTCTCTCAAAAATCTGCATTTATTTTATTCGCATTCCTTAGCGTTCAAACGCTAAGACCGCTTTTACATTTAGGAACATTTTTTTCAAAAAAAATCCCCAGTTTTATTGAGCAAATAATAATGTTTTAAATTTTTTCCAAAAAAAAAATTAAACCCGTGGAACTAATTTTTATCTCTTGCGGTTTAGTATTTTGAATTTGATAAACAAAGCAAATTTAATATTCAAAAGATGTTACAAAATACATTACATATCATTTCTAATATACCTTCCAAACGGACAATTCATCCGAGTCTGAAGTCGTGTGGCAATGTCAGATATATTGCCATAGATCAACTCGGGAATTTTAGTCCGAAACTTATCTAACAGTCTTCCTCAAAGGAGTAAGTAGCTGTTAGAAAAAGCAGCTACGAAACAACTTCTAATTTATTTTTCAAAAATAAGTTTATTCGTTCTGCTTCAATTTGAAATGATAAAATTGAACAAAGAATGCTATTCGCAAAAGTGAATAGCGAAATATATATTTTTGTATAGAGCAAAATGAAAAGTGAAAAACACCTTTCAAAGCTCATGCAAACCTAAAAGGAAATCAATTCAAATTTTTAAATAAATGCAGATGTAAGTTTATTGTTATAAAAAAATAATAAAAACCATTTGCAAATTTTTCTCACTTAATATCTATATGAAAAGTCATGTCGGTAAATAGGAGAAGTATGTCAAAATCAAAAAAAATGATTTTGATTAACATTGAATTTTTGATTTAAAACGATGATGTAGTTCAACGGTAGAGCAGGGGATTGTCTATCCTCAAGTTGCGAGTTCGAATCTCGTCTTCATCGCTAACTATTCAAAAGAGAATAGTTTTTAGACATAGTTTATTATTGAACTAGGTCTTATATAAAAAGGGGGGACATGTTCCAAGGCAAGGCGACGTTGGTTTGCAATCATTGTGAGTTGGGTTCGATTCCCATTCCTTCCACTTTTTATTTCTAGGCGTAGCTTAACGGAGAGCACTACATTTGGAATGTAGGGGGTGTAGGTTCAACTCCTACTGCTTAGACAATTTTTTTGAAATATTAAGCTATGGAAAAATCCTCGTAGTCCAACCGGAAGAGACAATAGGTTTAAGCCCTATCAAGTATGAGTTCGAATCTCATCGAGGATACTTTTTGAAAATAGTCGTGTCGTCTAATTGGAAAGACAGAAGATTTCTACTCTTCAAATTGGGGTTCGACTCCCTGCGTGACTACAGTTTTTTTTATAAGAATTTTAAAAGTATAGCCGTGTCGTACAACTGGAAGGACAGAAGATTTCGACTCTTCAGATTGGGGTTCGAGTCCCTACATGGCTACAAAAGTATAAAGGAAAAGTAGAACGTAACTGGTAGCGTGTTGGTCTGTAAAACCGATGTTTTAAATAACCTTGTAGGTTCAAGTCCTACCTTTTCCACAAAATACCTTAGTAGCCCAATCGGCAGAGGCGCGTGTTTTAGAAACACGATGTTGGGGGTTCGAGTCCCTCCTGAGGTACAATATTTTTTTGTGAAAAATATTCATAAATAAATCCTGTGGTCAAGTTAAAATTGAAAGCAAAAATGACCAACGAAAGTGTTGCTTTCATTTTTAGCTTGATTTTAAATCATAGGATTTATTTAAGAATCGAATAAGTCAAAAGCGAGCATAGTTCAACGGCAGAATTCCTGGCTTCCAATCAGGGTATATCGGTTCGAATCCGATTGTTCGCTCCAAATAAAGAAATCTGAAAAGTCAGATTTAAAAATAGAAAAGGAGAATAGGCAAATATTGGTTTGTTGCGCTCGCCTGCTAAGCGAGTCCTCGATTCGTTGAGGTGAGGGTTCAATCCCCTTGTTCTCCTCCGCAGTAATTTTGAATGAATAATTTTGAATTTTTGAATGACTCAGAATATTGAGAATCTATTCAAAATTCCATCATTTAAAATTCAAAATTAATTTAGGAAGAGCAAGCCAACTGGCGGTGGTCGCTGTCTTGAAAACAGTTAGGAGCTAACGACTCGTGTGGGTTCGACTCCCACTTCTTCCGCTGATTCAAATTTTACCTCGTAGCTCAACTGGCTAGAGTAGCGGTCTTTTAAACCGCGGGTTATGGGTTCGAGTCCCATCGGGGTAACATTGGGAATATCGAATATTGTACAAGGATTTGAGATTTGAGAAGTTTGACGAAACATCTCATAGTAAATCTTGAGAAGTATTGTCAAAACTTCTCAAATCGATATTCCTTGTACAATATTCGATATTCCCACAAGTGCATGTACCCAAACTGGCTAAGGGACGAGATTGCAAATCTCGGATGTGTTGGTTCGAATCCAATCGTGCACTCTAAGAAATAGATTTAAAATAGCGATGTGGCGCAATGGCTCAGCGCAGCTCTTTTACACGGAGAAGGTTGTGAGTTCGAATCTCACCATTGCTACATTTTTTTTTGGAAATGACTTGATAGCTAAATTGGTAATGCAGCACTCCGTTAAAGTGCAGATTGTAGGTTCGAGTCCTACTCAAGTCGCAAAAGTCGGTATAGCATAATAGGTATTGCACTTGATTTGTAATCAAGAGATTATCGGTTCGAGACCGGTTACCGGCTCTACGTGAAAGTATTGTTATAATTTTTTTCATTCTCTGAAATAAACAATCCGATGTGGCGCAACGGTTAGCGCAATCGCCTGATACGCGGGAGGCTGATGGTTCGAATCCATCCTTCGGAACGAAAATATTCATTGAACCTATCTACCAAATGTTGGTAGATATTTTAAAAAAAATCGACGATAGAAGTGCTTGCACTTTTTAAAGTCGGGGCAGCTTACTGTCCTCAAATAAACCGGGCAACTGGGATAAATCTGATGTTGAAGTAACAGCATTGGGGACTTCTTTTCGAAGGAGTTTAAGTAAGCAAGCAACTATCGTGTTGCATTCAATTCCTAGGGGCGACCGCTGAGGGAAGGGGATCAACATACTTCGAGAAGAACCTCGAAGTTGAGGTGGAGACATCAATAGGGAAAGTTGTAGAGTTATTGTTACGTAGAAGTTATCCACTTTTATGTTAGCGTGATTCAATATCAAGGGTATCCGTTTGGCAACGAATCGTTATCCTGAAATATCGTGAACCGAGAGGTTTGCAGGAAGGAGTTTTGGTATTCTGTAGGCGAAAATCTACGGAGCCATCCCCGAGACACTTCTTCTGAATGTTCGCAAAATACTAATGGTTGGTAAACCATTTTTTTCCCCATGAGGAAAAGCGAAAGTCTCGGGCGTTGCAATGTAGTAGATGCCTAAACCCATTGAAAAATATGGGGTACGAGTGCCCGCAAGGTTCTGGTACATGGTGCACATTCGATCAGTTCCGTACCGAAAGGTATCGACTGTTAATGGTGGGGGAGCCAACCCTCGTAACTGTAAAGGGCGAACAAGAGTCGCTATACAGGCCACGTCTAAGGTGCCGATCAATTGCAACGTAGTTTCTTCTGAAACAAAAAAGGCATTGGACATATACTTCCATCTGGCGACAGAGGGAAGTGGAAACCACGGGAAAGTTGATGCAGCAACATCGACCATAATCTGTGCAAAGTTTGTTCACAAAAGACTGTATTCTCAAGTTCTTTTTTTCTAAAAAAATAAAAATCAACAATGCGTAAATGTATTGTTACAAAATCTGTCATAGTTCAATTGGTTAGAATATCTGTTTGTGGAGCAGATGATAGTGGTTCGATTCCACTTGACAGAACGCAATCTTGATGTAGCTCAATTGGTCAGAGCGGCTGCCTTATATGTAGTTAGATGACAGTTCGAGTCTGTCCATCAAGACTATTGTAAATGTAATGTTATAAAGTTTGGCGACATAGCTCACAAGGTGAGAGCGTTGGTCTGAAAAACCAGAGGGTAGGGTTCAATTCCCATGTTGCCACAAATAATGCGAGGTAGTGTAATGGTTTAACATTTGGGGCTCATAACCCTAAGCTAGGGGTTCGAATCCCCTCTTCGCAACTAAATTTTTTTATTATGAAAAATGAAATTCAGCAGCAAGACTAAAATTGTCTTGTGGTGTAATGGTAGATTTACTATGTATGCGGTGGCAAGATGTATTACAGATGGGACAGGTGGAGCTAATATTAAACGTCATCAATCGCAGGACTAGGTTGTTTTACTCTTGTGATATATCTTTCAATATGATACCTCCATCTATTTCAGGTAGCAATTTTTTAAGTATTTCTTGCATCTGAGAAAGGTAGAAAATCTATGCAATAAAATTTCAATTTACCAAAAGTGACAAAGAACCAATACACCGAAATGGCCCCCAAAGCTGTCCGAAATTTAGACTAGCGTCTTAAGGTAGAACTAAGCATCTAAAAATCTTTCTTTTTTAATAGAAAATCAATCACGAAACTTGTCCCTCTTTGTTGATTAGCATCCAAATAAAAATCTCCTTTCAATGCTTTTATCCGAGCTTTAAGACTTTCATTATTTTCCCAAAATGAGAATTCAGTAAATATCCTTTTCCCATCATCATCCAAAATCAAATTCAGTTCTTCCTCAAATTCTGTCAATTGCAGCGTCATCGTTTGCGCCTTCGATTGAGTGATTGCATGTAATAGTAATTCTTCAATTGTACGATAAAGATTTATTTTTTGAAAATCAGAATACGCAAAAATTAAATTATTTTTGACCAGCGAAATTTTCACAAAATGTTCTGCTTCCAATCTTTCACATAAATCTTTTACTGCGACCACCAAACCCAAAGAATGCAATACTTTGGGCATCAACTGATTTGATATGCGCCTAGTTTGTGTTTGTGCTTTGTCCAACCAATTTTTTATTTCTGTTTTATTTTTCAAATCTGTCTGACTCAAATACAATTTTGAAATAGAAAGCAGACTTCCCAGACTATCGTGTAAGTCTGAAGCGATTCGTTGTCGTTCCAGTTCTTCCCCTTGTAACAATGCATTTGCAATTTTCAATTGATTTTGCATATGAGCCACTTCTAGTATTTTTTTCTCTTCCACGTCTTGTCTATACCGCTGAAAAACAATAAAAGTCAAAATTATCATTTCAAAAATAAAACTAGGAAACAAGGAATATTCTAAAATAAAATCAAACCAATAGATATCCATCGTTCTTAAAAAAAATGCACAGATAAAAATTAAATAAACTAGATTCACAGCAAAAAATGCCAATGATTCTTTCTTCTTTTCTCTAAGAAACTCCATACCTGTTAAAAACAACATCAGCAAAAATGCAATGGCAATTATTCCTTCAAAGGAATAAATAAGCATACTCGAAACTATTTTATAACCACCAAATGAATCTACAAAAAATACAAGTATAGGAAGTCCAAAAAGAATAAGTCCTCCCAAAGTCCAAAATACTCCTAGAAACAATCGATGTAGTTTAGGATAATTTTCTTTCGTTTTAAAAAAGGTCATTCCAAAAAGTAAAAAAGAAATAATCTGGACTAGTGGCGATAAAATAATAATAATTCGTTTAAATATTATACTGCCATTGCCCCATAAATATTCGTAACCGATGCCCGACTCTCGGACGCAAAAAACAAACATAGCTACCACCATTAAAAAATAATAGAACACTAGTTTTTCTCTAAAAAACAATATACTTACAAAAGAGATTATTATAAAAAACAAAGATATGCCTACCATTATTCCTAAGCCATATCTTGGGTTAGATGCTGTTGACAAAAAATTATCATAAGTCTGTAAAATCAAATTGGTATGGATAGTATGTATACCTCGAGATAGGCTCATATAACAATCCAAGGTATCATTAGGTGCAATATGTATAGGAAGTAAATAATTCAAATGAAGGATAGGTCGATGGTCAAATTCTAAATCATCTCCTGTTAAAATATGTGCTATTTTATGATTTTTTTGAAAAGTAAAAAAATTAATTTTACTCAATTTATGATTATCCATATTGAGTAATAATTGCAACTCACTTTTGTTCGTATTAGTAATTTGAAATCTAATCCAGGGACAAAAAGATGCTTGTCTAAACATAAAATAATTCATATCAGATTTCAAAAAAGGAAGCGAATCTCGATGGTTAAAAACATAATCAATCGACTCATCACAATTCTCATCTCCCCAATATTCTACTTGTGACGAAATATTTAACTGAGTTAAATTTTCATCCACTTCAATAAGTGTTGCATGGCTTTTAGTAAAATTAAAAAAGCTTAAAAACAAAACAATGATAATATTTAAACTATTGATTTTCAATTTAGTATGACTACTTTATTTATTTTGTAAAAATTACAATGGAAGAATTACTTCTACTTTCAAACCAGATAATTCTGATTTCAAGAAATGAATTTTTCCATTCATAGATTGAATTCTAAATTTTAATGCACCAAATTTATTTTCTAATAACAAGCTATTTACATTTAACTTCTCACCCACCCCAACCCCGTTATCATCGACTGTGATTTTTAAATATTTTGCCTCTTCTTGTAGTACCAATTTTACCTGGGTGGCTTGAGCATGCTTAATAATATTATTGAGTAATTCTTGTACAATTCTATAAATATTAATGCGCTGATGAGAAGTAAAAGTGGATGAAATATTTTTGGTAAAACAATCAACTTGAATCATTTTGGACTCATTGACCATTTCACACAAAGCCTGAATACTAATCGTTAAATCTGATTTATTGAAGGAATCAGGAATCAAATTATTGGCAATACGATTGACCTCTTGATGTGATTTGTACAACAGTTCATTTACTTTTTGGATCGGATCGGATTGAATGGCAAAAACTTCTTTTTGAAAAGCAAATTGAGAATGAGTAATAAGTGGTTGCAGCTGATTGTGTAAATCATTGGCTATTCGTAATCTTTCATTTTCTTGACCTTTTAATAAGGTATTTGCAATTTGTAATTCTTGTTGACTATTGACAAAGTGAAGTTTTTCTTTTTGTTGAGTTAGTTTCCAAAATTTAGAAAATAATAGGATAGAAAACAAGGTGATTTCTAAAATAAAACTAACTAAAATCACCTTATTAAAATGTGGTCCAGAATTAAGGGAACCAAATATATTTAAAGTAACTAAACTTACTATTGCCAAATACATAAAAATCACAAAACACAAAACAAAATTTTCAAAATCTTTCTTTTGTAAAAAATTCAAAACTGCTAAAATGATGATGACTATAAAAGAAAAAAGATGTACCACAAACTGGATCAGTAGTAATGTTTTCCCAAGTAGTTTACTTCCTGCTTGATTTCGAAAATCAGGGTAATAATACTCTATTGATAAAAATAGAATACTAGATAAAACCAAAAGCACTAAAAACACTTTATTCAAATTGCCTAAGGCTATATGGAAAAAATTTTGGCTAAACTTGTTTTTCAAAAACTCATAAAAAAAATAGGCAAGAAATAAAAACTGAAATACACTATTGAAAGAACGGAAATAATCATATACGATTATCGGCACCTCTGACCACAAGAATTGAAAGGCAAATCCTTCCATAGTGTTGATCACTATGAGCAGAAAAACAACTAACATAAAATAATAACCTGTCAATTTTTCTGGAAATAGCACCAACAATAACAAGCTATTTCCAAAATACAATATCATCAAACCTAAAATAATTCCATAAGCAATATTTCGAGTATTGTCATTTTCTAAAAAAGAATTTCGTTCCCAGAGTTCTAAATTAAAATTTAAAGATTGGCTTCGTTTTTCTGCCATCACATAACAAGTTGCACTTTCTTGAGGAGATAAATTAAATGGAAATAGAAAATGTCGATGATAAATAGGTCTTTCTTCCATAGGAAAATAATCTCCCGTCAGTACACTCTTTTCTATAGTATCATTTTTTATAATAAAGAATTGAAGCGCATGAATATTTGCTTCCCGAATTTCTAAAATAAAATCTTGCCTTTCCGAAGCATTATTCGTAACAGGGAATTTAACCCAATAAATTGCCCTACTAATTCCTTTATGAATTCCTCTTCTTTCATTGATTTGAAAATCTAACGATGCTGAATTTTCTAAAATAAAATCAAAATCTTGAACCAATGATGTATCTCCGTATACCTTTACAAAAGGAGCAATATTTTTATATTGAAAAGCAGCATCCAACTGAAAATCAAATGCTCCTTGATTTGCATAACTATTGTTACAAATCGTTAATAAGAGAATGACTATATATTGTTGGAAAATTTTCAAAAATTATTTTTTTTTACAATGGAAGAATCACTTCTACTTTTAAACCCGATAATTCTGACTTTGAAAAATGAATTTTTCCGTTCATAGATTGAATTCTATATTTTAATGCACCAAACTTATTATTGACATTCGAGGTATCTGTATTTGTTGTTTTTCCTAGACCTATCCCATTATCATCGACTGTTATTTTCAAATATCCCACCTCTTCTTGAAGAACTAAATTCCCTTGATTTGCTTGAGCATGTTTGATAATATTATTGAGTAATTCTTGTATGATTCTATAAATATGAATACGCTGATGGATGGAGAAAGTGGCTGAAATATCTTTTGCAGAAAAATGAACTTGAACCGTTTTGGATCCATTTATCATTTCGCAAAGTGACTGAATACTACTCGACAAATCTGTTTTATAAATAGAGGGTGGAATCAGATTCATGGCAATTCGATTGACCTCCTCTTTTGACTTTTGTAGGAGTTTGACTACCTTTTGAACCGGTGGAGATGGAGTGGTAAAAATTTCTTCTTGGAAAATGAATTGAGACTTTGCGATGAGGGGTTGAAGTTGATTTTGTAAATCTTCTGCGATGAGGAACCTTTCGTTTTCTTGACCTTGTAACAAGGTATTTACAATTTTTAATTCTTGATTCAACGTTTTCGATTGCAGGTTAGTTTTCTGGGCTGACAGCCTCCAATATTCCGAAAAAAGAATGATGCTCAATACGATTATTTCAATCCCAACATTAATCAACATGATATTATGAAAATCAGGCCCTGAATTGAGTTTTGCAAAATTATTCAAGTTGACCAAAATAAAAGTCGCCACGTGTGCCAACAGTACAATCCCAATCCCTAAAACTTCTTTACTCTTGGTTTTGAAAAAATCTAAGAAGGAAATAAGTATGGCAATGCAAAATAACCCGAAGATGAGTAGAAACTGAAAACTGAGTAAAAACTTATTGAGGGATTCTGAATATGGAGTGCCCATAAAATAGAAAGCTACAGATATGCCAAGGGGCAACAAACCGAGAATAAGGTTTTTCCCAAAAATTAAAATTTTCATGAGGCGTGGAAAAATCGTTTTCTCTTTTAAAAATTCAATGACGAAAAGGAGCAGAAATAAAAATTGAAACCCCGTCAACCCGGGCCGGACAACCTTGTTAAAATCCGCAGAAGCGTCGCTCCACAAAAATTGAAACCCCAACCCTATCGTCGCCAAAATGTATAAAGTGAGCGTGGCTGAAAGTAGGAAATAATACACCATTATTTTTTTGCGAAAAAATAAAATAAGCAGGAGCGGGATGAAATTGTATAAAATCAAGATGCCCACATACATGCCATTGAGAAAACTTGAATCTTGGTCAGCTTCCAAAAAATATTTTTTTCCCCAGAGTTCTACGGGCATCACGTAGGCTTCCGAATGCTTGTTGCTCATCAAATAACAAATCACTTTTTCTTGCGGTTTCAATTCAAATGGAAATAAAAAATGCCGGTGCTGAATAGGTCTTTTTTCAAATGGAAAAGCATCGCCCGTCAAAATACTACTGTCCACACGGTTGGTTCTCACTACAAAAAATTGTAATTGATTAATATCTTGGTTGCCGATTTCAAGCAGCAAACTTTGTGTCTCGGTCGTCTCATTTTTTAGTGGAAATCTTACCCACCAAATTGCGTTGGTCACGCCCTTGTGCAAAGACTTTCTTCCATTTCGTTCAAAATAAAGTTCATTTTCATTTTCCAAAACAAATTCAAAATCCTGCACTAAAGATGTATCGCCGTACACTTCCACGAAAGGCGCAATGTTTTGATACTGAAAAGTAGTGTCCAACTGAAAATCAAATCCCCCTTGATTTGCAAAAGTATTGTTACCAATCAATAAAAATAAAATGACTACATATTGCTGTAAATATTTCAAATGGAATATATTTTTTTTGTAAATATATTTTTTTGTAAATGATTTTTTATAATTCCCTCCAAAAAAACTTTATTTTGTTGCAGATAAAAACAGAACCAAACTAACCACGCTCCAACATAAATGGATACGAACACTATAAAAATAATCGCAGCCGACGACCACCCCATCGTAATTGATGGGATAAAACTATCGCTCGAAGCGGTCGAAGACTTTGAATTTGTGGGCGAAGCCTCCTCCATCCCCGAACTCTATTCGGTCTTACAAGAATGTTCCCCCGATCTATTAATTTTAGATTTGAATTTTAAAGGCGACAACTCCTTGCAATACTTGGAGCGCATTTATCAGGTTTGTCCACGGCTCAAGGTAATTATTTTTTCCTCCTACAATACGCCTAGCCTCATCAAGTCCGCCCTCGCTACCCAAGTCAGCGGCTACTTGCTCAAAGACACACCAAAGGAAGAATTCATCGAAGCACTTTATACAGTTCATTCGGGCGGCACTTTTATTTCCCAAAATGCAAATTTGAAAAGAGACGATTTTAAACAAGTGACCACCGATAATTTGTTATTGGACAATTTTTTGAAAAAAAATAATTTGTCTTACCGCGAGCTAGAAATCATTCAACTCATCGTGAATGGAATGACGAGCGATGCCATTGCCGAGCATTTATACATCAGCAAACACACGGTGCAATCCCATCGAAAAAATATTTTGCGGAAATTAAGTTTACACAGCAAGGCGGAGATTGTGAGGTTTGCTTATGAGAATAATTTAGTTTGAACCTATCCCCCAATTCCTTTTTCTAATTCAAATCTCCTATTTTTTTCTTTTTCATAAAACCCCCTCTTGAGGGGATTGTCCAATCTTTTTCTCCGTGGTATCTTTACATCAACAAATTATCATCCCATGAATAACAGTTTCTGAAAACCTCGTTCCCCTCATTAAATCTTGATTAATATTCTAATCAGGTTGAACGATGATTTCAAAAAACTACTAAAATCAACCCTATGTCCTTTTCAGAAAAAGAAATCCTCCTCCAATATGACCGTGATTTTTTTGTGGCCTGCCTCCAATTGAAAAAAGATAACGTCAGCCTCACCGACCTAAAAACCCTGATGCCCGAAGATGCCCTCTTTAACATTAACTGCAGGAAAGATTTGAGCCTCAAATATATGTGTAGTGCAGGAGAAGAGTTTTTAGACAAAGATGTAGAGCGTATCGTGGAAGGCGGCGCTGAACTCATCATGGACGTTACACACCCTGACAGTTTTACGACGCTTTCCGAAGTTTTTAATTACGAAAAATTTGGCGACCCTTATCGACCCTTCGTGCGCTTTCAAAAAGTACGAGCTTCCAAAAAAGACCCTTGGACAACGGTTCGCACCACACTCGTCAAAAGTAAGGAACACGGAGGTTTGCTCACCATGCATAACATCATTCAAAATTTCAAAACCACGAGGTCTATTAAAAAACACATGGACAAAGAAATGGAATTCGTCCACCAAAACTATCACAAGTTTTATCGCCTGACGGAAAAGGAAAAACAGTTGCTCCAACTGTTGGGAGAAGGGGTGCGCGCTGTGCATATTGCTGAGCAAATGTTTACAAGTTATGATAATATAAGAAGGCAGATTAAGGCAATAAATGTAAAATTGGAATTGACCAAGACGACTTTTAATAAGGCGGCTATCTATGCGAAGTATGCAATTTATTTTGGGTTGTAAATGAAAAATACCACAAGTGGTATAAACAACTATCTTCCCTTTGCCCTAATTTTACGACATAAAAAAGAACATTTATAATCCCGTTTTAGTTTTATGTTACCTAAAAATCATGGCCCTTTAAAAACCACAAAGAGGAACTTCCTGTCAGCTTGAATAAATTTGATAGATGAAGTTTCTCTTTTTTTAAAAAGGACAATCAAGATTATTATATATAACAACAGTTGCAATAAACGCTCTAACTATTTTATGCAAAATTCTTTTTTAAGTATCTCCACCAAAAACGGTTTAAGGTTTTAAAAGAAAAAAATATTCTTTACGCTATCTCCGAAGGGAATTACACCATGTTGTATCTGGTTGACAATCAACGACTTACAAGTTCTAAAAAACTCCAAGACCTGTCCTCGGTCTTATCCCCTGAAGTTTTTTTTCGGATTCATCATTCTCATTTGATTAACCTTCATCATTTAGTAGAGTACAAAAATGGTAGCCGTAATTATGTTGTTATGAAAGATGGAAAAGAGTTGGATGTGTCGAAAAGGAAGCTGAGTGATTTTTTAAAATTGTTTAAGAAACTATAAATTTCCTCTGTCCCATTTATAAAACAACCTCCCTCTTATAAAGTATTCCCCCCGTTTACAATACCAATACGACCAATTAAGTAAACGGTCGATAAAAAGGTGTTTTTATTGTTATAAAAAATATTATTATTATTTACAAATAAATAAAATTACAATGTCAACAATCAACAAAATTATTCTATCCCTTATTTTGGCAATTGGACTTTCTTCTTGTAGTGCATACAAAGAAGTAGTTTCGTTTCCTCCTTCCGACCAGGTGTTTATTACTTCTGGTGATGGAAATATTGCAAAGCCTTATGAACCCATGGGCGAATTTATTTATTATGAAAAAGGAATCCGTTTAGGTGCCCCGCTCATTGGTTTGATTCCTATTAAAAATGTAAGTCCTGATAAAGTAATTCGGGAGGTAGTGGTAGATGAAGTAAGGAGAATGGGAGGCAATGGATTAATCAATATGAAGATTGATTTTGAAGGACCCAAAAATGGTATTCTTGGATTCGGTGCCAAAGGTGGTCATATATTTATTACGGGTACAGTAATCAAAATGTAATGATAAAAAAATTATTCTTTAGTCTATTTATAGTTTTCTCTTTAGGATGTTTTGGTCAAAATACAATGGAGGATTATGAACTATTGGTAAAGCCATTTTTAAAAATAGAAGGTTATAATAGTTGCTATCAATTGGAATGGAGCGAAGATAGATTGTATTCAAAAGATACTTTGAATCGCTCAGGATTGGAGTCGGAAATTCATAAAAAATTATCGACCCAAAATTATAAATTATTTGATAGGGAACAAAATGTCTTATTGAAAAATATTAATCCGATTACCATAAAAATTACCACTAGATATTTCAGTTTGATTGAAAACCAATCGAAGGAAACTTCGGCAATGGCTATTTTCGATTTGGTGATTTCTGGTGGTGATTTTTTTAAAGGAGACTTTGAGTATAATGTTCGAGAGGAAATTTTTATGGATGAAAAATTAAAAAAAATCCGTAAAGGAAAGTACGAAGAAAAGGTCAATCATGTTCGACTTGAATTGATAGAAAGAGTTGCTCAGAATTTTTCAAAAAAAATAATAGAACGTACTGGTAAAAATCATCAAGAGAAACTCTTCTTCGTTTCGGAGTTTGGTTGTTCCACTCATGAGACCGATGCTTTGGCTTTGGCAGAACAAGCAGCCTTGGTCAAAGCTGGTGAAAAAGCATTTGGGATTCAACTGAATGCGACTACAACCGTCGTTGATATTTATGATGTTTCAGACCACGTGGAAACGAAAATGAATGGGCAGATTTTATCCAAGTTTGTAGATAAAACTTATACAAAAAAACTAATGGACGGAAACCAATGCGTCCTCATTAATGCAATTTTTAAAAAATAATCTTATGAAAAATTTATTCTATATCTCCGTACTTTTCTTTTTGATGAGTTGTGGCTCTACGACCAAAACTACGAGCACCACCATCAAAGGAAATTCAAGAACAACTACCGTTGCTACCGATGGCCCGCTGAATTCTCAGCAAATCATGCAACTCAAAGAAGAATGGGAATTCGAGATGATTACTCAAAAAGGAGAAGCTCCCGTCATCAAAAAATACGATAACGAACAACGCAATAAACTCTTGGCAAGAAAGGGTGCTATACTAGATGCTCAAAGAAAATTGGCAGAAAAGATTGGTACGATTAGATTGTCTAGTACGAGTACCATGAGCGACTACTCTACATCTGATGTGGTACAATCTCGGTTGAATGTTTTCCTAAAAGAGGTTGAAGTCATTAGTGAAGATTATAATCCTAAGACTGAGATGTACTCCACCGTTGTGCAAATGCCAAAGGTTAAACTTATTAATATAGTCGAGGAATATTTGATAGATTAAAAACTCCTAAAGTTTTTTTTTACAACAATAAATACACGTAACCTGACTACGTGTGTTTATTGTTATAAATTAAAAAAATTTAGCTCTACGCTAAAATAAAAACGAACAATTACAATTTTCCCAAAACATACTACATCCATGAACACCTTTAAAAACCAAGTCCAGTTTTTATTATTTTTTATGTTGATTGCTTTTCAGAGTACTGCTGTTTTTGGGCAGACTTGTTCGGTTCCTAGTTTTGGTACTCAGGCTGCTATTGATAATTTTGCGACCGATTATCCTGGGTGTACATGTATTGAATTTCCACAATTTGGTTCATCTATAGCTGGTGCTAATATAACCAACTTAAATGGCTTATCACAGGTTACTAAAATAGTTGGAGGCTTGCGGATTACTCAAACCAATTTAACTTCAATGAGTGGGTTGGAAAATTTGGATACCATTACACAATTACTTTGGTTCGATAACAATAGTTTGTTAAACGACTTAACTGATTTATCAAATCTTAATTCCGTTCCAAGACTTACCGTAATGATGTGTTTACTATTTACGCAGGTATCGCTGTTGAGAAAATAAATGTATTTCGATTTTTTAATCGTTGGGGAAAAGAAGTTTATAATGCTACTAATTTTTCACCTAATGATGATGCTTATGGTTGGGATGCTAAACGCAACGAAAAGAAAGATGACATTGGAGTTTATATTTATTTCGTAGAGGTTCTTTATGTGGATGGAAGGACAGAGATTTTTAAGGGGGATGTTTTGTTAACGAGGTGGTACAATTTTCATTTTACCAAAATTGAATTAAAAAAACCAAGAAATAGTATAATTATAATTTTCTATTTCTCAAATTATTTTTAAGTGCTTGGACATAATTAATCATACATTTTGACTGAGGCTATTTTTTGTCTAGTCAAGGCACAAAAAACGGAGCTACCCCTTGGGTAGTGAGTATTTTTGTAACAAAGGATAGGCGAAAAATAGACCGTCATAAATGTATGATTAATTGTGTCCAAGCACTTACTACAAATTATTAAACCCTTTTTATTATGAAAAAAATATTTTTTCTTATTCTAATAATGATAATTTCCTTTGAAGGAATCTCACAACTCACCGATGATATTCAAGCAGATAGATATTTGATAGAAGCTAAGGGAGCAATGGAATCTGGTAATTATTCTAAAGCCGCCGATAGTTTTGGTGAGATTTTAAAATTAGATGTAACGCCTCCTCCTGTATTCAATTATTTTTATGGAAAAAGTTTACAAAAGTCTAGGAATTATGCCAAATCCTTGAAATTTATTTCTAAATATATAAACGAAGAAGGCAGAGAAGGAGAATTTTATCAAGAAGCCCTTTCTATATATTCTAAAGCCGAAAAACAAATTGAAAATATCACAGACAGAATTCAAAAATATATTCAAGAAGAAAAATATGCTAAAGCAAAAAAAGAACTGAAAGATAATAAAAAGGAATTAGGAGGTAATTATTATTCGATTGTTTACTACTGGAATGCAAAGATTTATTATGCTGAAAACAATTGGAATAAAGCACTTCAGTATTGCGATAATTACTCTTACAATTATAATGCAGATGATGCTTATTTTGAAAAAATAACTAATCTCAAAACGAGAATCCAAAATGCTATCGATACTGAAAAAAGAAAAGAAGAACAAGCCATTTTAGAAAAAGAAAGACAAACAGAAGAAGAGCGAAACTATTGGACAGAAAAGAAAAATACAAATACAATCAATAGTTATGAGTCTTATCTCCGTCGTTATCCTTCAGGTAAATATTCTACCGAGGCTAAAAAAAACATCAAGACATTGGCCTATGATAAAGATTTAAAAAGAGTGGAAAATGGGTATCTCAGTTTTTGTGAATTTTATGAAAGGCATCCATACAGTACTTCACAATCTATCTGCAGAGAAGAAATGGAAGAAAAGTTAAATGACATACTTAGCCAAAATAAAAACTCCCCTTATTCACTAAAAAGTCAATTAAAAGATTTTAAAAAGGAATATCCAAAATGGTATCATTATACCAATGTTGAGAAAGAAATAGATAAAGTAGAAATAATTATTCAGGGTAAAAAAGACAAAATAATTAGAAGAGAGGAGCGTGCAAGTTTAATCGTGCTCTCCCAAATTCCTCCTACTTCTAATGGATTCACCTCTATAGGAGGTATTATAAATCCAGGAGGAGGACGGTTTTCGTGGAACCTTCTCCACTTGTATTTTAAGATTCCTAAAGAACTAGGCGAAGAAGATTCAGATGTTGGGACTTATCAAAAAAATGTATTTGAACAAACAAGTGTTCTGGGTTCTACCTTGTCGCTGCGAGCTACTAATGGCTTTTATTTGGAACTAGGCCCATATGGTGGCGTGATTAATTACTTCCCACAATATTCCAATGATGAAGGAATCTATTATATTAAGGATGAAAAGGCAAAAGATATCGGAACTGCAGGAATCATCCTAGGTGCAAAAGTAGATATCCCATTAGATAAAGAAGGTAAACTAGGTTTGGGAATTACGGGATCTTATTATAAACCATTTTGGTTTAATCCTGATGATGGTTTCTCAGATGAGCAAATTGATGAAGCAAAAAAAATATCAACTTATAGCATTGGTGTCGGATTAACATTTGGTCTGTAATTTTCTAGCTCATTTTTTATTTTAAAACCAAAATCAATTTCAGATGAAAAAAATCAACTTACTTCTTCTTTTTTTGACTACTATTTGTTTTCAAACTCTCGCACAATTACCTGATGATATTCAAGCCGACCGTCATCTAATAGATGCAAAGACTGCCATGGAATCTGGCAATTATAAACAGGCTGCCAACAGTTTAGGAAAGATTAGATACTTAGATGTAACACCACCTCCCGTGTATAATTATTTCTATGGAAAATGTTTATATGAATCCAAACAATATCAAGAAGGATTAAAATATATCACAAAGTACCTCAATGAAGAAGGTCGAGAAGGTGAATTTTACCAAGAGTCATTAAAAATATATTCTAAAATAGAAGCCTACGAAAAAAGTAAAATAGTGTGCAGTAGATGTAATGGGAAAAAAGTATGTAGAGAAAAATATCATAAGAAATGTCCAGCTTGTTATGGACGAGGAAAGGTAAAAAAAGAAGTCTATAATTGTCGAGGAAACACTTTCGAATATTGGGATTGCTATGGTGCAAGAGTCATTACAAAATTTGATGTTGGTCCTGATAGAATAAGGTCAACTTCACAAGGAGGATGTGCAGGAAAAATGAGGTACCACGGAGAAAAATCCTATGATGATTTTAAAAAAATAGATGGAGTACAGATTGAAGACTGCATTAAAGGGGAAGCATATATCTATAAGGAAAACATGAAATGTACCAAATGCGATGGAAAAGGATTTCATTTCTAAAAATCAAACCTAAACGAAAATGAGAAAAATATTATTATTTGTAATTGTATTGTTATTTAATCAGAATATTTTCAGCCAAAACCCTTGCCAACCCGTTTTGCAAAAAGCATCACAAGGTAGGGAATACACTTTCAAGCTAGAAAGCAGGAATGGCAACTGTAATTACTTCAGTATATCGGACGATACGAAGATGATGAAAGATGCTTCGGTAGCAGTAGAATGGTTCAGTTTATTAGGTCAGCCTGTAG
>Ga0114957_1002387_pt1 | contig 18060 bp, 9 predicted proteins | sample BantaG_FD_87175 | JGI IMG/M metagenome (GOLD analysis project Ga0114957, IMG submission 87175) | Marine algal microbial communities from Bantry Bay, Ireland - BantryBay_4 metaG | ecosystem: Host-associated > Algae > Red algae > Unclassified | place: Bantry Bay, Ireland | collected 2014-11-21 | reverse complement strand
TACTTTGAAAGCACGAGTTTATCTGGATAAATGACTGATTTCAAAGTGAAAAATAGGAACAAAAGAAACAGTCAAGAATGTAAGTTTATTATTGAACTTTGCCTAAGGTTAGTTTTCATAACATGAATAACTCAAGGTTCTCATTGACAGCTTACAAACAAGAAAGTCATTTTACAAAAAAAATCTCTCCAACAAAGTTGAAGAGATCTATCCCAAATACCGAATATTGAAACAATTAAAACCAATTTAATATCTTAAAGAATCTTGAAAAACAAGATTTGTAAATATAATGTTATAAAGTCAAGAGAAAAAAAATGGGGGGATTTTAAAATTGTGCTTAGAATGTTTGTTGGTTAAAAAAATGTTTAAAGTATGTGTTTGTTTTTTGCCTTGCTAAAAAAAATGTAAGTGTAAGATTTCTTTTCCTAAGCTTTTTTCAAACTCCTGCTTGACAGCAAGCAGATTTCAAGATGACTATTTCTTTGTTCGTTTGATGATTTAAAATTACATCTTTTATTTGCGCAGCGCCATACCCGTGAATCGGTATTTTTCATATTGCAATAAAAAAGGTTTGCTACATCTCTTTAACATCAAGGATTTTACAAAAAAAAAGCTCTCCAAGAATGTTGAAGAGCTTTATCCCAAATACCGAATATTGAAACAATTAAAACCAATTTAATATCTTAAAAATCTTGTGAAATAAGATTTGTAAATGTAATGTTATAAAAACGAGGAGGGAAAAATTAAGTGTAAGTTCAAAATGTTTGTTTGAAAAAAAAGTGTTTAAAGCTAGTGTTTGTTTTTTGTCTTGATTTAAAAAATGTAAGTGTAAGATTTTTTTCCTAAGCTTTTTTTCAAACTTCTGCCTGACAACAAGCAGGTTTCAAGATGACTATTTCTTTATTCGTTTGATGATTTAAAATTACATCTTTTATTTGCCCAGCGCCATACCCACGAATCGGTATTTTTCATATTGTAAAAAAAATGGGTTGTTTCATCTCTTTAAAATCAAGGAGTTTACTAAAAAAAACCTCTCCAACAAAGTTGAAGAGGTCTATCCCAAATACCGAATATTGAAACAATTAAAACCAATTTAATATCTTAAAAATCTTGTGAAATAAGATTTGTAAATGTAGTGTTATAAAAATGAGGAGGAAAAAAAATAAGTGTAAGTTCAAAATGTTTGTTTGAAAAAAAAAGTGTTTAAAGCTAGTATTTGTTTTTTGTCTTGATTAATAGAATGTAAGTGTAAGATTTTTTTCCTAAGCTTTTTTTCAAACTTCTGCCTGACAACAAGCAGGTTTCAAGATGACTATTTCTTTGTTCGTTTGATGATTTAAAATTACATCTTTTATTCTCGCAACGCTATACCTACGAATTGGTATTTTTCATATTGATTAAATATAATTATAAAAAAGAAAAAGAATTGTATCATCCAAAACCAATATAACATCTTGGAAATCTGCTTATCATTAGACAGATTAAAGGAATCTAGATTGCAAAAAAGAATGATGATTTGCTGATGAACCAAGCAAATGATGGGAGGGAAAAAAGCAGTATCCTAATTCTATAGGTCTGAGTTTTCTGGTAATTCTGTTTTAGTCATTTCTATGAAAGTCATCACTAAAAACAATATGATCATGGCATTAAATAACATATGATTTTTTTATATAAATTTAAGGTAAATACACCTATCATGATATACCTTAAAAATGGTATTTCTCATTTAATAAAAAATAAAATTTTACGAAAATTGAATTTTACAACATTCAATTTCACCTAACTAATCTGATTAAAATCCATCATTATTTTAACATAAGTTGCGCCCATAATTCCGAATTTTTTTTTTTGAAATGTTAGGTACTATAAATGTTACAACTTGGGTAAAAGTACTTGACTAATAGAAAAAATTGATCGTTAAAAATTGTAGTTTCAGAAAAGAATAAAGAGGAGATGAGAAGGAATAAATAGTTTGAGAGGGAAAATATTCTTTTTTAAGGTCTGCTGATACAGACAAATAGGAGACTATTAAGAAGGAATTGATGGAAGTTTTTTGGATGACAAAACATACCTCATTTCAGTAAAATAAAGGTGCTCCTCTCAGACATTATACTGAGAGGAGCCATCCCAAAAACCAATTGTTAAAGGACATCTTTCGAGTTTTGATAATCATTTCTAAACTTTATAAAAAACTGACTATCAATGACTTATAAATAATTCAATCATAACTTAGACTATTGAATTCATTTTATTTAAGTCTAACTCGGTTTAATTTCTATATTTTTTAGAGCGGTCAAATCCGCCTTTTTTTCTTTTAATCTGATAAGCTACTGTGATCTCATGAGATCCTGAATTATACTGTTGGAAGTCACCCATAAAAGCGTCGTAGCTGTAATAGAATTGAAAGTTTTTATACTTTGTTCCTATTAAAAATGCAAGCGCTCCACCATCTCCCATTCGGTAAGTCAAACCAGCAATTAATTTTTCATCTAAGAAACCTGCTTTTAAATTCAAGTCCATAAGGAAAGGAACATTTCTTACTTTTTTTATCAAAACAGAAGGCTCGATAGTTACATTTTTCTTGTCAAATGCAAAGCGGTGACCAGCATTAAAAAGATAGTAATTAAAAAGTCCTCCTGAAGATTCGCCAGAGATTTCATCTAATTTATTATTAATTAAATTAGGCATTGATAATCCGAAAAAAGTACCTTCTGGTAGTTCTACATATGCTCCAAATGAAGCATCAAAATTTCTATATCCATCTACTCCATCTTCAATGATTTGATCGCCCGTGTCATATAAAGGATCGTTAAGAATTGAATTGTCTAGACGAGTTCGATTGAATTCAGTTGACATTCCAAAACCTAATTTTGTTTGTTTGATGTTGTACCGAAAAGCATAAGATAATTGCATTCTGTATCGAGTGAATGCAGCAACTTTTTCTGTAAAAACTAACGCTCCAAGACCTAAACTTTTACCGACAGGGCCGTTGTAACTTAAAGAATAAGATTCAGGGGCACCTGTAAATCCTGACCATTGATTTCGAACATTCATAAATAACTTATGATTAGTTTGATCGAATCCAGCGGTGGCAGGATTGATTAATAATTTGTTGACTTGGTAGTGACTGAAAATTGCTTCGTATTGAGCGTTTGAATTGATCGCTAAAAACGAGAAGCAAGCTATTAAGAGTAATAATTTTTTCATGTTTGACAAGTTTATTTTTTTAGCAGGTGGAGCATTTTTTCAAAATTGCTCCACCTGCTGAATTTGTTTGTGGGAAGTTTATTTATTTATCTAACGATTGAAAGTGAGCCTCTTGAAGTTTGTGTAACTCCGTTGGCATCTTCATATTCAAGTACATAGAAGTAGCCACCTTGAGGAAGCACTTGAGCTCTTCTTCCGATTCCAATAAATGAGTTATCGTAGTCATCATTTTGATATACTTGTTGTCCCCACCGATTGAAGATGATTACTTTAACGGTCGTCGTTTCTAAACAGTTGACGTAGAAGTTATCATTTAATCCATCGTTGTTTGGAGAGATAACTGTTCTTGCTTCGTAGCAACCTGTATTGTAGTCTAAGTCAAAGTAATATAATTCAGAAGTACATCCGTTGGCATCAGTTATCATCAAGACATGCTCGATTCCTCCTTGTAAATCTTCTATGAAATCTTCTGTGGTGATTATTTGATCCCATTGGAAAGTGTAAGGTGCAGTTCCACCAAGGACGATAGCTTCTGCTCTTCCTGGGAAGACATTGATGGTAGCTTGGATTGGTGCAGGTTCTGTGATTGGAAAAGATCCAATTATTGTTACACCATTTGCGTCTGTTACAGTAACTGTATAAGTTCCTCCAGGAAGATCAAAAAGTAAACTTCCATCTATACCTGTTTCAGTAACTCCATTACTCCATTCATAAGTGTATGGTTCTGTTCCTCCTGAGGCAGCTACACCTAATTCACCATTGCTTTCACCTGAGCATATAACAGATTGAGAGTTTGTCTCAACAACATCAATTTCACATTCATTTAAATTAGCTTCAGCAGTAGTTGTACAACCATTTGTATCAGTAATTACTGCTGAGTACATACCTCCGATAAGGCCAGTAATTGAAGCAGTATTTCCTACTACGACTCCATTTTGATTAGTCCATTGATATTGATAACCTGGAGTTCCTCCTTGTACAACAATGCTAATTTCGCCTCCGTCGCAATCTAAAGCAGTTGGTTGAATTGTTAAAGTAGACATTACTTCTAATGGATTAGCAGGTTGTCCAATAGTAATCATGCTTACGCTAAGAAGAGATGTTCCAACTGCATCTGTAATCATAACACCATAATCACCAGCTGTTTGATTGGGAAGAGATGGACCAGTTTGTCCTGGAATTACAGTTCCACCTGCATCTGTCCAAATAAATGAATAAGGCGGCACTCCACCTAAAACAGTTAAATCAATTCCTCCACTAGAGTCTCCAAAACAATTAACATCAGTAATTGCGGCTAAAAAAGAAATTGTTTTCTTTATCTCATATTCATCTGAAACGAAAGTACATCCATTTACATCTGTGATTGTCAATTGATAAAATCCTGAACAAACAGGGCCTAAATCTTGACTGACATTACCGTTACTCCATAAGTATGTATATCCTCCATTTCCACCTTGAACATTCATGATATTTACTCCACCATCACATCCAGCTGAAGTTTCATTCATAACTGAAGCTCCTGAAATTGTGATTGGATCAGGTTCGCCAATTGTGTATGTCATACTTTGTACAAATAATCCTAGTGCATCTGTAACCTGAACAACATAATCACCTGGACAAAGTCCTCCAAAACAAACGGTAGATGCTGTACTAATTTGTGGATTTGCATTGTTAATTGTAACTGTATAAGGAGCATTTCCTCCTACAATATTCACACAAATTACACCATCACAATCTCCAAAACAGGTAACATCTGTAATATCTTCATCTCCAATTTGAGGAGAAGAAGGGTCAATTGTAAAATCATCTGAAATAAAAATACACCCTTTAGAATCTGTTATAGTTACACTATAATCATCTTCACATAGATCAACAATATCTTCACTTATTTCTCCATTACTCCATAAGTATGTGTAAGGCCCCATTCCGCCTGCAACTGTAATATTGATAGAACCATCACAAATATCTGATTCATCAATGATAACTACATTGGTAATTACTACTGGTGTAGGTTCTGTAATTATATAAGTTTTTGTAATTGAAGCCGCCATAGGCATTGCTAGATCGGTAATTACTACCGTATAAGTTCCAGCTGATAAGCCAAAAACATCTTTTGTGGTGGTAAAAACAACACCACCTGTACTCCATAAGTAGGAATAGGTTGGTGTTCCACCAGTTATGTTTATTTCAATAGACCCATCACTTCCATCATGACAAGTTACGTTTGTTACTATTTCAGTTTGAATACTTAATGTATTGGTAATTGCATCACCTCCTACTGCTGTACAACCTGAATTAATATCTGTAACCGTTACAGTATAAATATCTGCACTCAATCCATTGATATCTTCTGTCGTTGCTCCATTACTCCATAAGAAACTATAATTTCCAGATGGAGAAACAGTCAAGTTAATTGCTCCATCATCTCCAGCAGGAGATTCATTCGTCACCACAAAACTTAACCCAAATGATGCAGGCTGAGTAATTGAATAAGTATCAGAAAATGTACATCCATTGGCATCTACAATTGTTGCAGAATAACTTCCTGCGCTTAATCCAGATATAGAAGTTCCAGTTGAAGTATTACTCCATGTGACAGTATATCCAGCAGTTCCTCCTGAGATATTTAAACTAATTGATCCGTCATCATTGCCGAAACAAGAAGCATTATTAATAGTAGGAGTAGCTGTAATTGGTGCAGGTTGTCCAACTGTAATAGCTGATCCAACTTTTACACATCCATTAGCATCCGTTACCGTTGGAGTATAAGTTCCAGCAGAAAGATTATTTAAATTTTGACCACTTCCGCCATTACTCCATGATACTGTATAACCTGGATTTCCTCCCGAAATACTCAATGAGATTGTTCCATCGCTTTCTCCATTACAGGAAGTATTAGTAGCAGAACCACTCATTGAAATATCAGTAGGTTGTGTCAAGGTGATTGGATTTCCTGAAGCGGAACATCCTGTACTTGTATCAGTAATAACTGGAGTGTAAGTTCCAGCAGATAAGTTATTAATTGTTAATCCAGTTAAATTTCCTGGTTGCCAAACTGCTGAGTAAGGGCCACTTCCTCCAAATCCTGAGATCGTAATTGATCCTGAATTATTTCCAAAACAAGTTAAGTTAGTCGTATTTACTATGTTAACTAAGAGGGAAGCTCCATCTTCAATAAGGACTGTGGTAGAGCCAGAACAACCATCAACATCGGTTGCCGTAACCATATAGGATCCAGCTGCAAGACCAGTAACGGTTTGTTGACTTGGTAATCCATTTGACCAAGTGTAAGTATAATTTGGTGTTCCACCTGCTCCGTTGGCAGTAATAGTTCCAGTATTTCCACCTGCGCAAGTTACTCCTGTAACCATCGTAGAAACGGTTACAGTTGGACAAGTAAAACCATCTACGGTGAATGAATTAGTACCCGTACATCCGCTTGCATCAGTAACTGTAACATCATAAGTCCCAGCCACAAGGTTAGTAATCATTCCAGATGTTGTTCCTTGATTTGGATTCCAGTTATACGAGTATGGCATAGTTCCTCCATTGGAAGTAGCAGTAATTGCCCCATCATTTCCAGCAGAAGATTCAGCAGTAATATTTGCAATAATATTGATTGGTGTACAAGCATTTCCTACAGTAAAAGTTTGACTTCCAGTACATCCGTTTGCATCGGTAACCGTTACAGTATAGTTTCCTGTAGATAATCCAGAAAGGTCTTCATTCGTTGAACTGTTAGACCAAAAATAAGAATAGTTGGCTAACCCTCCGCCTGCGGTAATATCAATTGCTCCATCATTTCCAGCACCAGATACATTAGTAATATTTGCAGTAATAGTAATGTTAGTCGAAGCACAAATTTCGGCTACGGTGAAACTTCCTGTTCCTGTACATCCATTTGTATCCGTCACCGTTACAGAATAAGTTCCTGCTGATAAGTTGGAAGCAACATTTGTAGTTGACACACCTCCTGACCAATTGTAATTATTATAAGTGCCACTTCCTCCTGTCACGGTCAATGAAATTTCTCCATCATTTCCATTTCCAGATTGGTCAGTTATAGTTGCCGTAACATTAATAGGAGCAGGATCAGAAATAGTAATTGTTTTTTCTGCGGTAATTCCTCTACAGTCTGTAACAGTAACAGTATAATTACCGGCAGCTAATCCTGCATTGTTTGTTGAAGTCTCACCATTTGACCAAAGAATAGCGTAATCTTCTACTCCACCTGAGATAGTAATATCAATAGCTCCATCTGCACCTCCAACACAGGTTGGACTCGTTACCGTTTCAGTAATTGTTATTGGTGAAATATTTTCTACCGAAACATTACAGGAGTTTCCTAAAAAGTCAACTTCACCTTGAGGATCAGAAACCTCTACTACAAGAGATGGAACAGCATTAGGAAGAGGCCCCAAATCCAAATCAGTATTGGAACCAACTGAACCTGTTACATCAAAACAGATCTGGAATAATGATGTTCCCGGAGTCAAAGTAACTCCTTGCAAAGAATTATCAAACCAAACCAATTTTACTGCATCAGCATTTGCATCATACACTATATTATTACCTTCAGCTAATCCTAATGGATTTCCATTTCCATAAGCAATTGACTCATAAGTTAAAACTGAATTATCCCAAAGCATTCCAAATTGAGCAGTTACAATCTGATCAAATCCATCCACCACTCTCACATCCACACAAATATTTGCTCCCGGGCTTGCTTCTTCACAACAATCCCATTCTACATTTAATCCGCCATCAAAAACTTCAATTACTTCAACTGATCCAGGTACTCCTGTAAAATCAGCTAAACCATTTACATCAGCTACTTCAATATTACCTGCATAATTTATGGCAGAAGTTTCTCCAACTGTACCAATTATATCATAACAAACTTGGTAGATAGGAGTTTGATCTGTCAAGGTTACTCCCAAACTATTACTCCATGAAAAGTGTAAAACACCATCATTAACATCTGAATTTCCAAAATTTCCAATTGTAGGTGGAGTAGTGTTTGGATTAGAATTAATTAAACCCAATGGATTTCCTGACCCAATTGGAACTAGCGGTTGACCTGCACCATCTAAAATAGTTGCATATGTAATAACTGTAGGATCCCAAGTCAAATCATATTGAACACTAGTCACTTGATCAAAGTTCGCTACTTTAACAGGAACACATACTTGAGTTCCTGTTTCTCCTGTAACATTCTCTGTGATAAAAGTAATACCAGTTTGTTGTCCCGTTCCATTTCCAGAAACCACTACTGATCCTGAATTTACAGCATGGGGAACTAAAAGGCTATTTCTAATTACTTCAATGTTTCCGGTAAAATCTATATCTGTAGAAGTTTGACCAGCACCGATAATATCATAAACTATTTCAAAAACAATGTCCCCATCACAAACTGTTATACCTGCAGAATTATTCCAGGAAACAAATAAATTTCCATTTGATACTTGTGATTCTCCAAAACTTCCAATTCCAGGTGGATTTGGATCTATTAAACCTAATGGATTTCCTGATGGAAATGGAGGAAATGAAGGTGTTAAAGATGTAGGTATTACTTGACCTGCACCATCCAAAACAGTTGTAAAAGAAATGACTGTAGGATCCCAATTAATGGTATATCCAAATCCTTCTACATTCTCAAAATTATCAACTGAAATTTTTACACTTCTTGAGGTTCCCGTATCTCCTGATTCGTCAGAAGCAGTAAACGTAACAGGTCCAGCTCCAGCACAGCCTGATCCACTCACATTAAATATTCCATTATTTGCAGTTATCATTCCATTAGCTACAGAAAATTGCTGCCCTTGTTCATTTTGCGCTAGAACGTCTCCTCTAAAATCTATCGGAGAAGATTGCCCTACTTGACCAACTACTAAAAACTCTATCGTTAGTAATTTATCTCCATTTGCTAGGGTATTAGCTAAAGGACTTGAAAAATTTGGATCTAGATAACTAGTTGTAAAAAAGTTTGTGATGTTTGCTGGTCCAAAATCATTTGGAGTATAGCAAACTGTTGGATTTCCATTAAAATTACACATGATGTTATCATGTGTAGTAACTTCTTGAAATTCCAAAACCTGATCGTTCCATTCCATTTCGAATTGGAAACCAATCATGTTTACAAAATTTTCAACGGTAACGTCAACAAAAATAGTTGCGCCTGGAGCGGCACTAGAAGAAGATGGTGATACATTATATACTACTTGCGCAGTAGCTGAGAATGTCACTAACCATCCTAAGAGTAAAAGTGTTATTATTTTTTTCATGTCCTAATGGGATGTGGATGTTAAAAAATATAAGTATGAATCTAGAATTTTAATTAAGTTGATTATTTACTTATTTAACAAAAATCATTTTTTCTAACAATTGGTTATTGTTCGTTTGTACATAGTAGATATATTCTCCGGAAGCAGGGAAAATAGCAGAATCAATTTTCTTTTGATGAAAACCGCTATTCATTTTTTCTGTATTTCTATAAAGTTCTTTTCCTGTCAAATCCGTAATTACCAAGGTAGTGTTTGTCGTTTCTTGTAGTTCAAATTCTATTGTTGTAAAATCCATAAATGGATTTGGATAATTGGCTAATGATTTAATATTTGATTTTCCTAACTGCTCTATTCCAACCGTTCCTACTATATCTTCAAACACAACTTGACCTTGTTCCACAACATGCGGAATTGCGTAAAGAGTAAGATCGGCTACTTCAATTGAAGCAGGTGCATCCACAAATAACAATGCAATGGTATCTCCTGGATTTCCCATTGCTTTCATTTTTAATTTGAAAATGACCGTTCCATCAAGAACTGTCGTTCCTGACAAATTTTTATCCTCCCAAGACATTGGAAGTAAACCAAAATCAGTATTCGTAGTAGTATCACCAAATCTTGACTCATCCAAATCAGTTAAATTAAAATCAGTAATTTCCAACAAAGCCATTTTTGCTGGATCCCATTGGATAGTAAATTGCATGGTAACTAAATCGGTAAAATTCGAGACAGACACCTCAATTTCAAATTCCTCGCTTTCATCAACTACAATATTAGGTAAGGTCATCGTTGGATCTTGCGCCTGAAGCGACAATCCCATAGTACATACTAATAGAAGGGTTAGTAAGTTTTTAAACATTTTTTTTAACAATTGATTGGTTATAAAATCTTAAATTATGATATATGAAAGCAATTAATATAGGCTGTCCTAAGGGGTTCGAATTAACTTAATCCTCATTCCTTTACCTTTGCTTCCTAGTTTATTTGATTCATAAAAAAGACCCAATGGGAGAAAAACTGGAGTGAAAAATAGATGTCAGTTTCTATTATTAGAAAAAACTTTACATCTGGAAGGATGGCGCACTCGTTTTAATCATGGGATAAAATTTGTTGTGTTTCTTTTCAGAATAAGATTCCTGTAGAATCTCAAACATTATGTTCTATAATAAATTTCTTATTTTTTTGGAAATCCAAAACTATTTTATCCATGATCTACTTAACTTTTTCACGCTACGCAAAAAGGGGACAAAACATTTTTTTTTTAGAAATAAAACTGCAATAAATTAAATTGAATTTTCCTTTTTTATTTTTTTGGAGGAGGGGGGAAGTTGTGTGTTAGTCATCAACTTTTTTCCAAAAAAGTATAAATGTAAAAAAGGCGTTCGAAATGTATGGTTTTTTAAACCTGCAGTCCATGGGATTTTAAAAATTGGTTCCAGTATTTTTAATCTGGTTTTTTCTACCTAATCTTTATTAGATAGTTGTTTGTTGTTCATGATTGTAGAACAAAGATAGACTAAGCAATAGATATTTTTCTACCCCAAATATGGTATTTTTGCTTTAAGTATTTTTATTATATGTGTCACTTTAATATTTAAAGTATCTAATTATCAATGACTTACGTTTAATTTTTTACAAGGTAAAGCTGTCACAAAAGTTATAAATTTTTACTTGACATTTTTCTAAATGTATATTTTTTCTCAAATCACTCGTTTTTTGATATACCAACTTTCTAGTTTCTTCTAAATTATTATTCTTTTTTCAACAAAAAACTTCCCACTTTAAATCATACTTTTACCTTTCATAAATCATAACTATGTAGGAGTCAGGTTGGTTGCTGCGCTCTCGGTCAGGGGTCAGGGCTTTTTATGCTCCCCAGATTTTTAAAACCAAAAGTAATTACACTTTGGGAAAACAATAAGTCTCTGACTCCTGACTACTAATAGTTGTTACCATAATCTTTAAAATCTAATATGAGTATCCATTTGGAAAGAGGTCAGCTACTTTTGCAACAAGGCAGAATCGAAATGGCAAAGAAGGAGTTGCGACTTGAATTGAATCAAAATCCAAGTAATGCATATGCTATGGGATTACTCGGTTTTTGTCATTCGACTGAAAAAGATCACAAAAATGCTACTCAACTTATTGAGTCGGCTATCGGGTTAGAACCTAATAATCCATACCTTTTTTACCTCCAAGCTAAAATCTATTTGCTCGCCAATCGCTTAGAAGATGCTATTGCTGCGGCTGATCAGGGCTTGCTTTTAAACCCAAATGGAGCAGAGTTTTTTTTAATCAAAGGATCTATCGCACTCAATTTAGACCAATGGGAAGCGGCTTTAAAATATGCAGAATTTGGTTTGGAATCAGATCCTGAGCATGTTGATTTAATCAATTTGCGAGCTCGTTCACTCATCCAACTCAATCGAAGAAAAGAGGCAGAAGCCACCTTGGATTACGCCCTGCATAAATCTCCAGAAAATCCTTTGGCTCATACCAACAAAGGCTGGGTCGCTATAGAAAATGATAATTATGATGAAGCCGTGACTCATTTTCGAGAAGCACTTAGGCTTGCCCCTACTTTTAATTTTGCCAAAACAGGACTCAAGGAAGCGATCAAAGGAAAAAATATCGTCTATCGACAAATACTAAAATTTTTCCTATGGACTAATAAAATGAATGATAAAGGTCGTTGGAAGTTCATGATTGGAGCTTATGTTATTTACATTATTTTTATAAAATTAGCCGAAAGCTACCCTTCGTTGGCTCCTTTCTTTTATCCATTTATTCTTTTCTATATCATCTGGGCATTCTCCTCTTGGATTGCACAACCATTTTCCAATTTATTTTTACGACTTCATCCTTTGGGAAAATTAGCATTATCTGATGATGAAAAATTAGCCTCCACTATCATTGGTATTTTTCTAGGAATTGGAATTATTTTTTGTTTGCTCTTTTTCCTCACGAATAGTCTTTTATGGATTGCGCTTGGCATTTGGTTTATCATTATGTTGATTCCCATTGGAGGAACATTTATGATGGAAAAAGAAAGTAAGCCTCGAAAATATTTAACGATTTATGGTGCAACAATTGGTTCTTTTGGTTTGGCATTTATTGGTCTAGATTTGTTTACCAATATTCAAGCTATGCCATTCGTTTATGCTTTTGCGCTTGGAATATTTTTCTATGGTTTTGTAGCAAATTATTTGGTCATGAAAGCTGCAAAACAATATTAGAAACAATGATGAATTTTGAATATTTTCCCAACAGCTAACAGTTTTCATTCAAAATCCATCATTCAAAATTAATCATTAACCATTAACCATTATTTCCAATGTACGATTTACTCATTGTGGGAGCTGGTCCCATCGGCATGACCTGCGCTATTGAAGCACAAAAAGCAGGACTCAAATATGTAGTTATAGAGAAGGGAGTTTTAGTTAATTCCTTGTACAACTTCCCTACTAATATGACCTTTTTTTCTACTTCCAAAAAATTAGAAATTGGAGGTATTCCATTTATTTCTCACAATGAAAAACCAACTCGTCGAGAAGCCTTAGAATATTTTAGGAGAGTCAATGAAGATTGGAAATTGAATATCAATTTTTACGAAAAAGTACTGACTATCAATAAGTTAGATAACAATATTTTTCAAATACAAACTTCAAAAAAAACTTATCAAAGCAAGTCAATCATTGTCGTCACAGGTTTTTATGACCTCCCAAAAACACTAGATGTCCCTGGAGGAAACCTGCCAAAAGTAAAACATTATTATGATGATTGGCATCCTTACATCAGGCAAAAAGTCGTCGTCGTAGGAGCAGCAAATTCCGCTTGTGATGTCGCACTAGAATTATATCACAAAGGCGCAAATGTTACCATGGTTGTTCGCAAAGATTCCGTCAGTCCACGTGTCAAATATTGGATCAAACCCAACATCGAAAATCGAATTAAAGAAGGTTCTATTCCTGCTTTTTTCAATAGTAATATTACTGAAATCAAAGAAGGTGAAATCACTATTCAAACGCCTGACAAATCTGTCAAAATTGAAAATGATTTTGTCCTAGCCATGACTGGATATTTGCCTGATTATGATTTTTTCAAAAAAATAGGCATCCAATTTCAAGACGATGAATATCAAACACCCATTCACCATGAAGCAACTTTAGAAACCAATATTCCCAATCTCTACATCGCTGGAGTCATCAATGCTGGAAAACATACGAGCAAGTATTTTATCGAAAACACCAGAGAACATGCGGGAATGATTTTAAAAGATATTTTGGAAAAAAGGAGTCAGGGGCGGTTGAATATCGAATAATGAACAAGGAATATCCAATCTCGAAGTTTTGACGATACTGTTTATAATTTGCTATGAGAAATATCGTCAAACTTCAACATTGGACATTCCTTGTTCGATATTCGATATTCCCCCCTTTTTCCCTAACTTCACTTTTTTATTTTCAAAAAATAAACATTGAAAAATCTACTTCCCATTTCGATTATTTTTTTCATTCTAGTCAGCATCTTTCCGACTGGTTGCATCGACGATTCCGCCGAGCTGGATATTGCTTTCAAAAACTCAGTTGATACACTTTATAATCGAGGCATCAAACAATTCAACAAAGACCTCGATAGCATTTGCACGATGCAAAAAGACAGTTTGATTTTTTATAATATGGATTCCATCAAAAATATTCGGTTGAAGGAAATTGAAAAATTGAAACGTAAATGAACAAAATAATGATACTTATTAGATTTTATTCGGTGGACGGTGGGTGGCGGACGGCGGACGGTTGCCAAACTGTAACCGTCCACCGTCCACCGTCTGCCGTCCACCGAACAAAATCTATTATTTTAAGTTTGATCTTTTTTACTTTGTTTTCTTTTGGTTGTGAGGAAAAGAAAAAAGAAACGACCGAAGAAAGATTGGAAAGAATAGAAAATGCGGTGGCGGAGAAATTTGCCAATCGACGTACCGAGCGCATGAAAAAATGCAAAGAAAACGCTATCAAAATAGCAGAACAACGAGTCGATTCCATGCTTATCGCTCAAGCAAAATTAATCTCTATTGACACCACCGAAAGACCTATCAAACCCATCAAACCTAATCTTCCTGAAATTACAGCACCCAAAGATTCTACTGATGTAAAACCTTTATTTGAGGAAATTCCTGACACGATTCAATAGCAATCTGAGGAATGAAAATCAAAATGTCAATGGCAATAGCAATAGCAATCTGCATTTTTGATTTTGGTGATTTCAGAATGGTGATTTTCAATTTTCATTTTGATTTTCATTTCTCAGATTGACATTTTAATTTTGATTTCTCAGATTGTGATTTTCCCAAAAAAATTACCATTTTTGAGGGCTTTTTCAAAATGAACCTATAAATGGAGTTCATCAATAGTAATTGTGATAAAGAGTTTTAAATACAAGTTTTGAAGTCTAGACAAATTCAAAATTCTTCATTCAAAATTAATTTCAATTCGTAAAAAAAATTCAAAAAATGCATACCTCCGTTGACATCGAAGCACTTAATCAAGAAATTTATATCGCAAGTGCTTTTGTAGAAAATTTGAATGCTGAAACTTCTAAAGTCATCGTCGGTCAAGACCACATGATCGAGCGTTTGTTGCTCGGCTTATTGACCAAAGGACATATCCTCCTCGAAGGATTGCCTGGATTGGCTAAAACTTTAGCCATCAAAACTTTGGCTTCGGCGATTGATGCAGACTTTAGTCGAATTCAATTTACGCCTGACCTTTTGCCAGCCGACATCATTGGAACGATGATTTACAATCCTAACAAAAACGAATTCAACGTGCGAAAAGGACCCATCTTTTCCAATTTCGTTTTGGCAGATGAGATCAATCGAGCACCTGCAAAAGTGCAAAGTGCTTTGCTAGAGTCCATGCAAGAACGACAAGTGACGATTGGAACTGACACCTTTAGTTTGGAAGAACCCTTCTTAGTTTTAGCGACACAAAATCCAATTGACCAAGAAGGAACTTATCCTTTGCCAGAGGCGCAAGTCGATCGTTTTATGTTAAAAGTGTTGGTGGATTATCCAAATAAAGAAGAGGAAAGAGAAATCATTCGACGAAATTTGCAAGCAGGTGGTTTTCCAAAAATTCAAAAAGTAGTTTCCATCGAAACGATTCTCAAAGCACGGGAAGTCGTAAAGAAAGTCTATATGGATGAAAAAATTGAACAGTATATTTTAGATATCGTTTTCGCTACTCGAACGCCAGAGGAATATGGTTTGGCAAAATTAAAACCACTCATTAATTTTGGCGGTTCGCCACGGGCAAGTATCAATATTGCATTGGCTGCGAAAGCGCATGCATTTTTGCAACGAAGAGGTTTTGTAATTCCAGAAGATGTGCGAAGTATTTGCCATGATGTCTTGCGTCATAGAATTGGTTTGACTTATGAAGCAGAAGCAGAAAATATTTCGCAGGTGGATATTATTAATGATATTTTGAATTCGGTGGAAGTGCCGTAATTGGGAATATCCAACACTCAACTAAAATAGCAATGCTCTTTCTAAATATTAAATAATATCTTTTAACATGAAACCTTTTATACTTTTTTCATTACTGTTTTGTTCTTTTCAGCTACTCAGTCAGAATTTTTCATTCCAAAATGTATCTGTTGAACATCCTTGCTTCTCAAGTAATAATGGTTCTATTTCAATAGAAGTAGATGGCGGAATGTCTCCTCTGTCTTTTAATTGGTCAAATGGAACTAATGGCGTAAATGAAAATTATATATATAATTTACTTGCAGATTCTTATTCCGTTACAGTAACAGATAACTCAGGAACTTCAATAGACACGTCTATTATTCTAAATGATGTAAACGTTGTACTTATAGCAAATAGTGAAGATATATCTTGCTTCAATCTTCAAGATGGTAGTATCTCTGCTTATTTACTTGAAGGAGTTCCACCTTTTCAATATTATCTATACCAAGGCGCAAACAATATAATTACTTCTCCTTCTATTACTGATTCAACTTTTCAATTTTCCAATATACCTCAAGGAATTTATCAAGTAGCAGTATCTGACTTTAGAGGATGTACCTCATTAGTTGATGGTAATTCAATAAGTGAACCTTCCGAATTCATTATCACACTTGGAGATGATATCAATATTCCTTTAGGAGAAAGTGTTCAATTAACTGCTTTATCTAATTTCCCAACTGATTCATTAAGTTGGTCGCCTAATCATAATATTTCATGCTTAGATTGTGATTCGCCAATCGTTTCACCTTTAGCAGATACTTGTTATTTAGTTGAGGCTTGGAATAGTGATGATTGTTATGCTTCAGATGAAATTTGTATTAATGTGAATCCCACAAGTGTTAATGAAATTGATAATTCTATTTGTAAAATTTATCCAATTTTATTTAATGAAAATATTAATATTGATTTTAATGATTCAAAAAAACACACCATTTCAGTTTTTAATTTAAATGGTCAAATTCTTTTTGCTGCAATAGCTAATGATTTAAATATTGCCACCGAGAGTTTCGATGCAGGAATTTATTTTATCCGAATCGATAATTCAAATCAATCTTTCTTTAAAAAAATTATAAAACAATAATATTTCATTCATAAAATTAATCTACAACTAAAAGAGCTTCACGCAATTTTAAAATAAAATAAATGACAAAACTCCAAACAATATTTCTCCTCCTCCTTTCCCCTATTTTCTGTCTCGCACAAAAAATAGACGCGAAGGATTACGTCAAAAAATTGTTTAAAAATCAAGCAGAAATCCAATGGATCAAACATTACAAAGGTCGAATTGATGACTTAAATGATGTAGCGATAACTTTGGGTTTTGATGGAGTAGATTGCAAAGGTCGATTAACTTATTTACGCAGCAATACTGATTTTGATTTGAATGGGTTTATCGAAGATGGGAATATTTTTCTACAAGAATTGAATCAACAGAAAAAATTGTCTGGAATTTTGTCTGGAAAAATTGTAGGAAAAACAATCAATGGAGATTGGAAAAATTTCGATGGTTCAAGGGGCGGAAATTTATCACTAACCGAAACTAAAGAAATCGTAACATTTCCTTCCTACTGCGGTGACAACAAATGGATCAGAAAATACCAAGGAAAAATCGCCAGCGAGAATTGGGAGATTATTTTGCAAAAAGAAAGTAGCGACCAACTCACAGGTTTAATTTTTTACAAAAAGAAAAACACCTCCTACTCGCTCAAAGGAAATGTGGACATCAATGATAATTTCACTCTCAAAGCCAAAAATCAAAAAGGGCAAATCGTCCAAACTTTTGTGGGAGAACTCATGCAAGATCAACTAACGATTGGAACAAAAAAATCAAAAAAAGTCACCTTAGTTCCTGTTGAAGGCTTGACCATCGGATGCATCGAGTACGCAGATTATGCGACAGGTTACGACATCACTTTCCCCAAAACAACCAACGCTGCATTCAACAAACAAATGGACGAAGAAACCAATGCTTGGATCAAAGCATGTCGAAATCATTTGTTAAAAATAAAAAAACAAAAGACTTCTACTGACCCAAAAATG
>Ga0114957_1002386_pt1 | contig 18062 bp, 9 predicted proteins | sample BantaG_FD_87175 | JGI IMG/M metagenome (GOLD analysis project Ga0114957, IMG submission 87175) | Marine algal microbial communities from Bantry Bay, Ireland - BantryBay_4 metaG | ecosystem: Host-associated > Algae > Red algae > Unclassified | place: Bantry Bay, Ireland | collected 2014-11-21 | reverse complement strand
TTCCGCCATTTTCTCCAAAAAAATAATTCCGTAACAAAGGCTATGCAATGATTTTTTTGAAAAAACTGACAAAAAAATTCCCTCGTCAAAAATCTGCATTTATTAATTTTCTATTCCTTAGAACAAGGTGGTTTTATTATTCAGACGAAGGAAATAAGGAAAAGGATGTTAATTTTTTCTAAAAAAAGACGAACGACCGTCAAGCAAAGCGTTCGTCTTTCATAACCATTTCCAAAATAGCTAAAGAAAGAAAAACAGCTTCTTCATTTTTTTTCATTTTACCAACAAATTGAAATGCTCGTGGATTTATAGCACCAGATTCTGATTTCATTAAAGTTCCTCGCTCTTTGTTATTGACTAAAATTGGAAGTTCAAGTGTGTCCTCTGATTTGTTAATTCTTGCTAGTAATCTATTTTTACTGCCGCCATAAAGCAATCCTTCTTCATTGATGACACCTACCTTTTGATTGTCAATAAATAATTCTGTTTTTCCCTTTTTAGTTCGGAATACAAATTCTCTTTCAGAGGTGCGTGCATACAAAACAGAATTGTGTTTCGAGGAAATATATTTTTTATAAGAGTAGGCAATCAATGGTTCATGATAGACAGAAGTAAAGACCCCTTTTGCAGTAGTAATCATTCCTTTCTTTACTTTTTCCTTGGTGCGTGTGGAGGAGAGTAATTCTAATTCTTCTTTATTCCAGGGAACAAGTTCATCAAGCCATGGTGAGATTTCGTTTTTCATTTTTCGAAGATCCGACCGAATTTTACCTTTTCCTGGCTGCCAATGAATAAGCGCAAAGTAAAGCATATAAAGTGCTGCTATGGCAATTAATCCACCTGCTATCATTGCTATAAAAAAAAGAGCTGGAGTCATGTTTTAATTAATTGGTTGAATAGACATAATTATGAATGACAAATTTTGTCCCGATAGCTATCGGGATGAATGAGTCGAAAATCTTGTATTTACTAAGTTCTAAAATTTTCTGTACAAAACTAATTCATCCTTGCCGTTTATTAATTTCAATTTTATTTGCTGTTGGATTTTCAAACATTTTTTTTCTTGCTTTTAATCCAATAATATCTTCCTTACTTAATAAAACAAATTTAGCATTAATTATGTTTCCTAGCTCGTCGAGTATCTTATCCTTTGATTCCCAGTAAGTTATGTGTTCGTCGATTATATCTTTTAGCAAATCATTTTTTAATTTTAAAATGGGTTTTTCGAAGAGTTTACTTTTGGAAAAAAGGGTATTCATATCTGAAAGTATTTCAAAATGTTTTCCTGCTCCCAATAAACTATGCCCACCATAATCCCAAGTTTGCATAAACCATGATTTGTAAAAATGTTCGATACTATCGAGGTCATTAATTTTAAATTGGAGTTCGAAAAATTCATCATCTTCTTTTCCTTCTGTTCGCATCGCCTTCTGATGCATTAATTTATAATTTTGAAATAAATAAAATTTCGTTCCTTCAGCGACCAATGAATTTTGGTAGCCTATCATTGTTCGCTCCAACCAGCCCATATCAGGTAAAATAGAAGGGTTATCAATTTCTACTTTTTTCTCTAAAATATCATTGATGTCTTCCTGAATATTTTCTCCAAACAAATAATTTTTAGCAAAGTCAGCACTTGTAGAAAGTGTATTCCATTGTTCCTGATAGTCTTCAATTTTTTGAGCGAGTTTCTTTTCAAATAAACCATTGACTTGCATGGCATCAAGTATTTTTATGGCTTGGATATCATCATTAGTTTTTGGTTTGATACCGCCTCCATAAAGCCATCCTTCTTTACCATCTTCTGTTTTTACTAATAACCATCGAGCATTCATTTCCATTCCTCTCATTTTTATAGGAGTGGTATGCATACTTGATTTTCCTTGATATTTTACAATGGTATTTTCAGGGAGTGAAGCGATGATTTCATGATCTACATTTGGACCACTTCTCATTCTTAAGTTATTGATGTAGACAATAAGTTCGACTTCTTCAACTGGATCAACGGAGATTGATTTTTGAGATTGAGTATTTTTAGAAGCATCGTTTTGGCAAGATGAAAAAACGATAAAAAATAATAAGATTAAAATTAGTCTCATTTGAAAGTGGGGTTTAAAAATTTTGAAATAATAATTATAGCCGCAGATGAACGCTGATTTTTTATGATTTTCGAAAAACATGTATTAACAAGATCATAAGAAATCAGCGTTCATCTGCGGCTTAATTTTCATTGCCAAAAATAAAAAAATCCATCCTGAATTAACAGAATGGATTTTATTTTATCTTTTAATCGATTGGATAAAGCCTATCCCAAATACGATTTTAAGTTATTTCTATTGTAGGATTTACGCAATCTTCTAATTGCTCTTTCCTTAATTTGTCTTACTCTTTCTCGAGTCAAACCATACAATTCTCCGATTTCTTCCAAAGTCAAAGATTTGTAATTATTCAATCCATAGTAAGAAGAAAGTACTTCCACCTCACGAGGAGAAAGAATACTTAAACCTTGTTGAACTTCATCCTTAAGAGATTGGTCCATCAAGTCGCTATCAGGGCTTGAATCAGGATCATTAGCTGAAACTACATCAAGCATGGTAGAATCTCCTTCCTCCGTTCCAAGTGGAGCATCAAAAGAAAGATGACGACCATTTCCTTTTAGCATATTAGCTATTTCTTTTGGTTTCATATTTAAAAGCTCCGCTAATTCTTCATTAGTTGGATTTCTTTCAAATTCTTGAATAAAAGAAAGATAAGCTTCATTTACTTTGTTGTATGATCCCACCTTATTTAAAGGCAATCGAACGATTCTAGAATATTCTACAATTGATTGTAAAATAGACTGACGAATCCACCATACTGCATAAGAAATAAATTTAAACCCTTTAGTTTCATCAAACCGTTTTCCGGCTTTCATCAGACCAACATTCCCTTCATTAATCAGGTCACTTAATGATAAACCTTGATTTTGGTACTGTTTGGCAACTGAAACAACGAAACGTAAATTGGCTTTGGTAAGTCTTTCAAGAGCGGAATGATCTCCAGCTCTAATTCTTCGGGCTAATTCAGCCTCTTCATCGGCAGTAAGCATACTAATTTTACCGATGTCGTTGAGGTACTTGTCTAAAGCTAGACTTTCTCTCGCTGTAATTTTGTTAGTAATTTTTAATTGACGCATTTTCCTGGTCGATTTAAATAGGTTATGTTATAAAGATTCGAATAATTTGTTGTTATAGTGGCTTGTATTATTTTCAAGTAAGATAGAACAAAAAGAGTTCCGTTCTTGTATATAAGTACGTTTTTTAGGGTAAAAAGTTGCTTTTGTGGAAAAAAAAACTTGACTTTCTAGTAAAAAACGATTAAATGGGGAAATTTTATAATGTTTACAATTTTTTTTTGGAAAAAGTTCCCGAAGAATGAGATCTTTTAAACTTTTTTTTGGAAAAAATTAAGCCAAGTTTTTCTAGAAAAGGGAAAGATGCTTAACTGGTAAGCAAGAGAATAGAAAGGAAGAATTTCTTTTTATACTTTTGTAATAAAAAATGCAGAACCTTCGAGTCACTCTTATTCAAGCCAATCTTTTATGGGAAAAAATAGAGGAGAACCTCCAAAATTTTTCTCAAAAAATAAAACCATTTAAAGGACAAACAGATTTAATCATTTTACCTGAAATGTTTTCTACAGGATTTAGTATGCATCCAAGTCGTGTTGCTGAGCCGATGGATGGAAAAACGATGCAATGGTTGGCAGAACAAGCCAAACAAGCAGATGCAGTTGTTACAGGGAGTTTTATTGCTACTGAAAATGGAGAATACTTTAATAGGTTAATTTGGATGCAACCTGATGGTAAATTTTATAAATATGATAAAAAACATCTTTTTACTTTAGCTAAAGAGCATGAATCCTATGCAGCAGGAACGGAACGTTTAATTGTGGAATGGAAAGGTTGGAAAATATGTCCATTAATTTGTTATGATTTGCGGTTTCCTGTATGGAGTAGAAATAATGTAGGTTATGATTTGTTGATTTATATGGCAAGTTGGCCAACTCCACGAATTAATGCATGGCAAACGTTATTGGCAGGTCGAGCGATTGAAAATCAAACCTATACTATAGGTGTCAATAGGGTAGGAGAAGATGAAAATCAATTAAATTACTCTGGTGCCTCTTCAATTGTAGATTATACAGGAAAAACGATGTATTGTGCTTTTGATCAAGAAGCGGTATTTACGGCAAGTTTAAATTTTGAAAAACAAAAGAAGTTTAGGACGAAGTTGAATTTCTTGGCAGATCAGGATAGGTTTCAGTTGGTTTAAAACAAAGAAATCAAAATCAAAATGTCAATCAAAATTAAAAGACGAATAGTGAATCACCAGTTTTGTGAATTTTGATTTTGATTGAAAAAGAAAAGAGCTAACCCATTTCCTGAGTAGCTCTTTCCCCATAGTGAACTTCATATTGATGTAGTTCAGGCGTACATATCTTATGTATTGTGGTTTTTTCGAATTATGAGGGATAAATTTTAACTGAAAATTTATCCCTCATAGCTCAAAACCCATCATTAAGAATTACGCTAATTTTTGCATATCTCTAATCAAAATACTTCTTCTATTGAAGTAGATCAAATCTGATTTTCTTAAGTCATTTAAAACAGAAGTAACAGTTTGACGAGAAGTACCTGTAATATTTGCAATATCTTGTTGAGTTAAAGTGTGCTTGAGCAACATTTCAAACCCTACTTTTCTTCCTCTTTTTTCCACACTATCCTTTAAAAAGTCAATGATACGAGCACGTGCATCTTTAAATATCAAAGATTCAAGGCGTTGCTCTGTCTTTCTTAATTTACCACCTACCATATTAATGACATTGAGGCATAATTGATGATTTTGATTCATCAAGACCTTGAAATCACTTATTTTTAAAATAAGGCATTCTGCCGGACCAGTCATCACTTCTGCAAAGCTTTGTCTTTTTTCTTCTCCCAATAATCCCAATTCACCAAACATCGCATGAGGATGAAGTATAGATTTTATCACTTCTCGTCCGTCATGACCATGTGTAGCTATTTTTAGAACACCTTTGGTTAGGAAGAAAATAGAATCAGATAAATCTCCTTCTAAATAGATATTATCGTATTTTTTATAGGATTTGGATTCCGTACATTGATTGAGGTAAGTCAATTCTTCTTCTGTAAGAACATCAAAAAGTGGAAACTGACTTAAGAACTCTAATTTGGATGTAGCTTTCATAAGAAAATATGTTTTGAATTTTGAATGTGTTAAGAAATGACTTTATATCTTTTATTGTAATAGTGAAATTCTTAATTTATTGAGAGAAAAAAAAAGACATAATTGTATGTTTGTACCAAAGTTTTATAAATAAAATATTTTTAAAGTGTTGATAATCAGTTGATTATGTTTTTTAAACAATGATATTTGTATGTTTTTTTATGATAAATATATAATGTTTTTTGTGAATGTTAAATATTTTTCTTTTATAAATACCTATATAAATGGCGTTCATTTCTTATTGAATTTATCTGTGACAAAAAATCATCATATTTAACCTACCCTAAAAGGGTTATTTTATAAATATAAAAGCTCAGATTCCTACTTATCCTTTCTAAAAACCGTATTTTTCGGGTTAAGAAACAATTTATAATAAAAAATATATTTTTCCCTGTCACATTTTTGAAATTATAGATTTTAAAAATATGACTTTATGAAACCCCTTCTTTTATTGGTTTTTAATTCTAAAATCTCCAAAATACCAGTTTTTTATAAAGAAATAGAGCTAAAAAATTATTAAGATTTTCTTAACAATGGCTTGGTTTTTGCTTTCAAAATTGAAGTTATTCCACCCGATTAGATTAAAACAAACATTCAAGTAGTATTTACATTAATTGTGACAACCTAAAATGGTAACTACTTATTATATTTTAAGAGAAGACCATTACTTACACTCTAATTTTATGAGACGATATTTACGCACACCCTTAAAAAGGAAGGGAAAGATTAGCTTTTCAGGCTACTTCTTTTTAACGAGTTTGTTAATAACTCTACTACATTTCAATGGTTTTGCTAAAATCATTGATGAAGGTTCTAATTGTCTATGGCATTTAGAACATTCGCCATCTAAAGAGAAAATAATAGAGCATACTGGGGAAATTAATTTCAGTAGTATGTTAATGAATGTGATTCCAGCAGATACAACTATTTGTGCTGGACAATCTATTCAGTTTTCTATAGATGGCTTTGATTCTTCATTTAGTTTTGAATGGTCAGCAACTGACGGAACATTTGATGATGTTTCTTCAGCTACTCCTGTTTATACTATTTTGAGTTCAGGAACATTTGCTGTTGTGGTAATTGTTACTGATCAAAACAACAATAATGTTGGATTCTTTGATACTCAAGTGACGGTAACGCCACCTATCTCATTGACGATAAGTACAACAGGTGAAGATTGTGGTCAACTTGGAAGTATTGATTTAACGGTGAGTGGAGGATCTGGAACCTATAATATTGATTGGTTAGATGTAGCAGGTTCGGATAACTCTGAAGATAGAAATAATTTAACGGCAGGAACCTATTCTGTAGAAGTTACTGACGGTGGGTTATGTGTTCAAAGTTCTGATATCGTAGTTCCTTTATTGTGTAATAATGGATGTCCCGCTAATGCAGGGACAATTACTGCTAATCAAGGTTTTCTTTGTGTTCCTGGTACCTTCACTACTATTGAAGCTACTCCTGATGGCAATGCAAATGTACCTGCTGGTTTTCAGACAGAATATTTTTTGACAACTGGAGCCAACTCCTTGATTGTTCAAACAGGAAGTTCTCCTTCATTCATTGTAACGGTGGAAGGAGCTTATACGATCCATACCTTTATATACGATCCTAATACTTTTGATATAAATTCCATTATTTCAAATACGACCACACTTCAAGAAGTAAATACTCAATTGCTACAAGGAAATGGAAGTATTTGTGGGTCTTTGGATTTGAATGGAGCAACTACACTTACAGAAAAAGCAGTAGGTTTTGTAGTGACTACTGGCCCTGAAACTTGTGATGCAGAAAATGGAAAAGTAACCTTGGCACCTCCTTCAAATGATTTTGACTGGTTTGATGGCTTTATGGGAAATGAACGAAATGACCTTGCAAATGGTACATACATCGTTACGGTAACAGAGAGTACAACACAATGTCAAGCTGAGATTGAAGTAGTTATTGATGAAGTATGTCAATGTCCAGTACCACCAACAGTTGGTAATATCGTAATTTTTGAAGCGACTTGTGGAAATTCAAATGGTTCTGTTACACTTGAAATGGTTGGCAATGCTAACGATTTCAGTTATGTATGGAATCCTGCTGTAAGTTCTTCGAATGTTGCAAATGGTTTACCTGCGGCAAGCTATTCTGTTTTAATTTCAGATATAAATGATGCGACTTGTTTTTCTATTGTTGACTTTGTAGTTGGTAATTCAGATGGACCACAAGTTTCTGTAACTTCTACTGCTGCTGCAAACTGTACTGCAGCAAATGGTTCAGCAACAATATCTCCTAATAACTTAAACTATACTTGGTGTGACGGAGGAAATGGTGCTTCGCGAAATGATTTGATGGCGGGAACTTGTCCTGTAACAGTTACTGATCCTGCGACTGGATGTATTAATGTTTTTCAAGTTGTAATTGATGAGATAAACAATTTGAACGCAGAAGTTGCAGTATCTAACGAACCTGATTGTGGAATGGGAAATGGTGTGGCTTCGGTTTTAGTTTCTGGTGGATCTGGAGATTATGCATTTGAGTGGAATGATGGAGGGGCAAGTTCAACTAGATTTGGTTTAGCTGCGGGCCCTTACATAATAACAGTAACAGATAATATTGATGGATGTACAGCGGTAGAATCTTTTACGCTTACCAATGATATTGATGGAGCAACTGTAAATATTGCTTCGGATGTTGGATTAAATTGTTCAGGAGATACCAATGGTAATGTAAGTTATAGTGTTCAATTATCAGGCGGATTTGCTCAACCTGCAACTGAAGTAATTCGAGATGCAGCAGGGAACACTTTTACAAATGGTAATTTGGGAGCAGGTTCATACTGTGTAATTGTTACAGATGGAAATGGATGTTTGGCAGGTGAAGGATGTTTTGAAGTAACTCAACCTGATGCCTTGACAATTGATGTATCCGTTGCTAATGAAACTTGTAATCAATTAGGTTCAATTGGAATAATTGCCATAGGAGGCGCAAATGGTTATACTTACGACTGGGCTGATTTAGCAGCTAGTAGTGATCCTGCGGATCGATCTGGTTTAACTGCAGGAACCTATAATTTGACGGTAACAGATGGTAACTTCTGTACAGCAGCAGTAACAGTTGTGGTAGGAGATGATTGTATTAATCCAACTTGTACTGCAAATGCAGGAACTCTAATTGTTGATTCTAATCCTGTTTGTTTAGTTGCAGGGAGTGCTACGATTTCAGCTACACCTCAAGGTAATGCAACAGTTCCTACTGGATATTCCACAACCTATGTTTTGGCCATTGGAGGAGTAATTCAATCTATCAGTAACTCGCCAGTCTTTACAGTTAATACTATTTCTAATTATACGATTCATACTTTAGTTTATGATCCCAATACTTTAGATTTAAGTATTATAATGCCTACGGTAACTCCTGCACAAGATGTAGTGAATTTATTAATACAAGGTGGAGGTTCGATATGTGCTGCTTTAGATTTAGCTGGCGTAACGGCAAATGTCATTATTTGTGGTGGACAATGTACTACACCACCTCAACTTTTAAATATTGCAAAAACAGCTTCTAACTGTAATGAATCAACTGGTTCAGCTACAGTAAATGCTGTTGGAAATAACAATGATTTTACATTTACTTTTTCTGCGGGGTCTTCAAGTGGAAATTCAGTAAGTGGACTTAGTTTAGGGACTTATACTGTTACTATTGCAGATATCAATGACCCAACTTGTTTTACTGAAGAAACATTTTCAATCGGAAATGCAGATGGTCCACAATCCACTATAATATCTACTTCGGCTACAAGTTGTGCTGCTAACAATGGTTCAGCTCAACTAGATCCTTCTACGTTTACTTATTCATGGTGTGATGGAGGAACAGGTGCGGCAAGAAATGATTTGGCAAGTGGAATTTGTCCCGTAACAGTTACTGATCCTGCAACAGGATGTACGAATATAATTGAAGTTGAAATTGTTGAACAAAACCTTTTAAGTGTAGTTCCAATTGTCAATGAAAATCCTGATTGTGGAATGATGAATGGTGTGGTTGTTTTAAGTATAAATGGAGGAAGTAATAATTATACTTTCCAATGGAGTGATCCTAATTCAATTGATAATGCGATTCGAACAGATTTACCTGGTGGAACATTTGGGGTAACAGTTACTGATAATGGTCCAAATGGTTGTATAGGAACAGCTACATTTTCTTTGACTGAAAATAGTCCTTCATCTGCAACTGTAACTATTTCAAGTGCAAATACGGTATCGTGTCCTGGTGATGCAAATGGAACTGTTCAATATTCAGTAACACTTGATCCTGGATTTGCAAATCCTTCTTCTGAACAAATTGTAGATGCAACGGGAGCAACTTATCTAAATGGAACTTTACCAGCAGGCGATTATTGCGTAGAAGTAAGAGACGCTAATGGATGTGTAGCTGGAAATGAATGTTTTACCATTGGTTCACCTGATCCTATTGTTATCAATGCGGATGTTATTCCTACTACTTGTCAACAAGGAGGTTTTATTAATTTGACAGTAACAGGAGGAACAAGTGGAAGCAATTATGATTGGTCTGATTTAGCAGGGAATAATGATCCTCAAAATAGAGTAGATTTAGCTACAGGAACTTATTCAGTTACAGTAACAGATAATAACAACTGTTCCGCAACTTTAGAAAATATTGTAGTGCCTGATGGATGTTCAAATTGTACAGCTGATGGAGGAACATTATCTCCAGATTCTACAAATATTTGTTTTTCAGGATCAGCATTAACTGTAAGTGCTACTCATGTGACTGCTCCAACAATTCCTACGGGGTTCAATGTTATTTATGTATTGACGACTGGGCCAGGATTTGAGATCTTGCAAGTGAATTCAATTCCTGAATTTTCCATTAATCTATTAGGAAGTTATACGATTCATACTTTAGTATTTGACCCAACAACATTAAATCCTAATGACTATACCAATGCACTAGCATTAAATTCAGATATACTTCAAGGTGGAGGTACTATTTGTGCCTCTTTGGATGTGGCAGGAGCACCCGTTTCTCTTATCAATTGTTCTGGGTGTGTGACTCCTCAAATACAAAATGTAGTTACGATAGAATCAACATGTGAAAATTCTGATGGTAGTGCAATTGTGAATATTGCAGGGAGTGGCACTTATACTTATCAATGGTCTTCAGGTTCCAGTACAACTAATACCAATGCAGGACTAGCGGCAGGAGTTTATTCTTTTACTGTTACGGATGCAATGAATCCTAACTGTTTTGCAATTGATTCTGTTGTGATTGGAAATTTAGATGGGCCTCAAGTGAATGTTTTTTCACAAACACCAACAAGTTGTAATGCTGCTAATGGTACTGTCGTTTTAGAACCTCAAACCAATAATGAGTTTGATTGGAGTGATGGTGAAATTGGAGCAATTAGAACGATGATGACACCAGGGCTTTATGTGGTTACGGTAACTGATATTATTACTGGATGTTTTGATGTAAGAGAAGTTACGATTGAATCTATTCAGTCATTAAATATTCAAGTAGATGTACTTCAACAACCAGACTGTGGAATTGCGAATGGAGAAGTTAATTTAATTGTAACTCAAGGTAGTACTAATTATACTTACATCTGGAGTGATAATCCAGGGATAAATTCAGGAAGTAGAACCAACCTTGCAGGAGGAGCATATGGTGTAACAGTAATTGATAATGGTCCAAATGCCTGTGAATCTTCAATTGCATTTGTATTGTTAGAAAATGTTCCTGGTGCAACGGTGAATATTTCAAATCCTAATAATGAGGTGATTGTAAGTTGTACTGGAAATACAGATGGTGATGTCCAATATACGGTAACTCCTGACGCTGGATTTGTAACTCCTGCTACGGAAACGATTTTCGATGCCAATGGAGTGGTACAAACTAATGGTCAATTAGCTCCTGGAGATTATTGTATTGTTATTACTGATGGAAACAATTGTATTGCTGGAGAATCTTGTTTTAAAGTTTTAGATCCAGAACCAATTATAGTAGATCTGCAAGTGGTCAATACGACTTGTACTGATCCAGGGGGGATTACAACTTTTGCAACGGGTGGAACAGGATTTTTACTTTTTGATTGGGATGACTTACCTAATTCAAGTGATCCTCAAAATAGATTTAACCTATCTCCAGGATTATATTCATTAACGGTATCTGATCAAAACGGTTGTTCTGTTGCCATTGAAGATATATTAGTTCAAGACGGATGTAATTCAACCAACTGTCCTACTTCAACTGAAGAAACTTTAGTTATACCAACTTTAACAACAGATTCATTCTGTGTGGTTGTAGAGAGTTGTTTTGTCGATTCTTTGACGACTTTCTCATTGTTAGGTGGTGGAACAACAGGAAGTTCAATCTATGGTTCGTGGACTTTAGGAACTGATGGATGTTTAGAATATATTGCCAATGATACAGCAGGAGTAGTGGTGGATACGATTTGTATTTTGACCAACTTTAATGTTTTAACAGATACGACTTGTGTAATTGTAACAGTACTTCCACAATGTAATGGTCAAGATATTATTATGGAAGATTCGATTACTTTAGTAACTGATGATTGTCCTGCTGGAGCTGATTATTGTTTAGGATTAGATTTGTCACAAGTACTTAATTTTAATCTTACTGATAATGGACAACCTTATCCAATTGGAAATACAGGATGTAACTTTGATACCACATTTTTCTATTCCTTATCGGCATTTATAGTGGTAGCTCCAACAGGCCCTTACACACTTACTTCTTGGGAAGTAGATGGAATGATGTTTACGATTGATTCTTTCCAAAATGTAACTCAGCTAGTAGACTCCATGAATGTTTGGGATCCAACTGGCAACTGGGTAGAAAATGCAGGAGTCATCACAGGTGGAACTCCTGGTGCAACTTACGGAACAGCAAACATTATTCAGTTAGATTCAGGTGCATCTACAAGTTTAGATGTTGATTTAAATCTGATTCCAAATGGAATTTTGATCACTTTGGATACAGGTTTCCATGAATTAATTATTACCGATTTAGTTTCAGGTTGCATTGATACTTTATATGCTGATGTGATTTGTGATGATTGTCCAAATGTATATAGTGGACCATCTACAATCATCGGTTTAGATTGTAATGATGTGACTGATCTTTGTTTAGATATTCCGCTTCAAGATTTCTTATTTAACTATGATGTAATTGATAATGGATTACCTTATACAGGTGTAAGAAAAGGATGTGGATTTGATACCTTATCAACTTGTTATTTAGTTTCCGCTTTACCAGATGCGGGTGGTGCTGGACCATATACCATTAACTCATGGGCAGTCAATGGAGTAACTTTCGCTTCTAACTTTAGTGATCTTGGCGAGTTATTAAATCTTATGAATGGATGGGATACTAATGGGAATTGGGTGTTAGATTCTTTAGCAGGAACAATCTGTGGAGGAACACTTGGTACTGTTTACGGAGAGATGGATATCATTCAAACTAATACAGGCGCAATTGCATTGTTAGAACCTGATTATGTGATTCTTACTTTTGCATCAGCAATTGAAATAGATACGGGATTCCATCAAATTATTTTAATAGATACCATAGCGGGATGTACGGACACCATAGAAATTACAGTTGATTGTAGTGTAGTAACAGGAGGTGTTGATACTCTAATTCAAGTGATGGTCAGTACAACAGATACCTTATGTTTTAATTTGACAGATACGATTGTAGGTGCGACAAATCTTTGCCCTGAATTATCAGATGGTAATGTTGCAGGTTTTGGTTTTATTCCAAATACAAACTGTATTGAATATACGGGATCTGTCATTGGTTTAGATACCTTCTGTATGGTCTTTGAATATGCTGACGGAACATTTGATACAACAGGTATCGTGATAGAAGTTGTTCCGCAATTACTTTCAGGAGATACTATTCCAATTGGTGTACTACTTAATTTTACAGAAACCTATTGTATAGATACTTCTGTATTCCTAGCACCATTGGATACTATTTATAATTATTGCGATAGTGCTGCTGGAACTTTTGCAGATGTTTCTATAATAGAACCTAACTGTATAGAGGTGATGGGAATGAATGTCGGTGGATTGGATACGGCATGTATTGTAATCTGTGATACAACGGGATTCTGTGATACGACCATTTTCCTCATAGATGTTACGATACCTACATTGGAAACAATCTTTGATACTATTTCCATTAATGACTCAGGTACGTTCTGTCCTGATACGACACAACTTTGGGGTACCATCATTAGTATTGAAAATATATGCGATACACTTTCAGGAACTAGTGTTGACTTTACTGTGGATACAACAACTTTCTGTGTGGATTATGTACCGCTTGAATTGGGTACAGATACAGCCTGTCTTGTTTTCTGTGATGACCTAGGCGTCTGTGATACTACCAATTATATTTTGACCGTCACTTTCCCTCAAGATACGGTGATTGCGGTAGATGATGATACGGTAACGATTACCATCAATCCAGTAACTATTGATATTTTCAGTAATGATGTTTTTGATCCTAACACAGGAACATTTGGAATTATAACAGGGGTAAATAATGGTACATTAGTCACCAACCCTGATTTCTCCTTTACTTATTTAGCCGCCGCAGGTTTCTGTGGAGATGTAGATTCTTTCACTTACTTTATTTCAAATGGAATCGTAACAGATACTGCTACAGTAACCATCGAAGTATTGTGCGATGATATTTCTGTATTCAATGGATTTTCACCAAACAATGATGGGGTCAATGAAACTTTAGTTATTCAAGGAATTGATAATTTCAGTAATAACACAGTATCTATTTTTAACCGATGGGGAAATAGAGTTTTCTTCCAAGAAGGATATACCAATAGTGAAGGATGGCAGGGTACATTTGATGGAAAGGATCTGCCCGATGGTACTTACTTCTATATCATTGAAGATGGCGAAGGTGGTAAGTTTACGGGGTGGCTGCAGATTAGGAGATAAAATAAATAAGCAGGAATCATCCCATGTTTTTAAAATAGAGGTTGAGTTCAAATGGTTATGGTTGTATATAAAATCGAACCACGAACGCTTCTCTTGACGAACCATGAACCACGGAAAAAACGTGTATCGACCGTGGTTCGTCAAGAGAGCAAAGCGAACGATCGTGGTTCGATTTTATATACAATCACAAAATTCATGTAGAACCATGTTTTTTTAATAAAAAAAGAGAGTCCTTAAATACAAAAATTCAACTTAGTCGATAGGTTTAAAAATATCGACTAAGATCCAGCTCACAAAGAGAAAGCCTTTGCGTGGTGGGGAATTTGAGTTAGGGGGGTCTGGCTCTTTTTTTCCATCACAACGAGGCGATTTTTTATAATGAATAATTAAGAATGAAAAATGAATAATAAACCTTAGTTGTGACTAGGATTTTCAAGTATCCGCAACTTGAGTTAATTAAATCTTTCATTGCCTAAAATTATAGGCTTTTCTAAATATTATATTTTCTGAAATTACTTATTAAAAAGAATTATAATATTTATAGATCATAATCCTTCCGATAACACGTCCTCTGAAAATTATTAATTCTTCATTATTAATTATTCATTAAATACAGGTATGGTTTTTGGAAATAATATGTGACTACCCTCTATTTTATATTAGCAATTTTTTCCTCCCTTCAATATCAAACTAGCTAATCTAAATTTTCCCTCATTTTAAATTTTAATTAAAGTAATTTATAAGTAATTGAAAATCAATTGATTATTGGTTTTTAGGTTGTCAAATAAAAGTGTTTGAGTCACAAGTTGACTTCAAGTCACCTTGTGACTAGAAAACTAAGGAACACCTATTTTTACCTGACTATCTATTATAAAATGATTTTAAAATATCTATAGGAGTTTTTCTAAAATCATTAAAACCTGAATATTTGATAAAAAACACTTTGAAACAATGAGAAAGTTTATTCCATTATTACTTCTTTTCTTTTGTATTTCTAGCAGTACTTCGGCGCAACAGGATGCAATGTTTACAAAATATATGTTTAACACCTTAGCATATAATCCAGGTTATGCAGGAAGTAAAGAATATATGTCAGTCGTTGCATTATATAGAGATCAATGGTGGGGAATTGAAGGATCACCACATACTCAAACATTATCACTCCATACGCCATTCAAAGAGCGAATTGGATTTGGGTTTAATTTGACTAATGATAAAATTGGAGCAACTGGTTCTACCGTTGGAAGTTTAAGTTATGCTTATCGCATTCCTTTTGGGAAGGGAAAAGTTTCGCTTGGACTACAAGCTAGTTTTATGAATTATCGAACAGATTTTGGAGTTTTAAGATATAAAGATCCAAGAAGTATCGATCAATCATTTAAGAATGATGAAAATATTTGGGCACCTAATTTTGGAGCGGGAGTATATTATTATTCTGATAAATTTTACGCAGGATTTTCTGTACCTCATTTGTTAAAAACTGATCTTCGAACAAAAGAAGTAGATACGAATAGATGGGCACAATTATATCGACACTATTTTTTTACAGCTGGAGTTGCTATTCCAATTAGTGGAGAGAGTCTTGTATTTAAACCAGCTATCATCATTAAGAGTGTAGGTTTGTTTGGTGATTTTGCATCGGATGGAGGAAACCTTAATCCGATTGGTGCACCTAATGAATTTGATATTGATCTTTCATTTTTGTTTTATCAATCGCTTTGGGTTGGTGCATCTTTCCGATCTTCATTTGAGGCTTTTATTGGAAAAACAAGTTCTGTAGATTCTGCTGATTTTTGGGCGATGATACATTTACAAAATGGGGTTAGAGTTGGTTTAGCCTATGATTTTACCTTGACTGAATTGAGACCATATGCAAAAGGTTCTTTTGAAGTAATGTTAGGATACGATTTAAATTTTCAAAAGAAAAATATTGTTACGCCTCGTTATTTCTAAAAAATAAAGTAATCCGTTTTAAAATGTAAAAGCGGTGTTAGGAAATCAATCCTAACACCGCTTTTACATTTTCTGCGATAAAATTCTTACTTGGAAAAAAAATAGTAGAACATGCAAATGTGTCCAAAGGAAATTGAAGAAGGGAAGGGAAGGGAATAAGGGAAGAAGGATTTACGATTTACGATTTGAGAAGTTTTGTCGAATAATTTTGACTCACCAGTTTTCGACAAAACTTCTCAAATCGTAAATCGTAAATCCTTCTTCCCTTATTCCCTTCTCATCCCTTCCTTTCTTCAATTTAATTTTAAAATAAAACCTTCTGAGAATAAACGCCCTGCGCAGTCTCCACAGTCACAACATAAATTCCACGTTGCAAATTCGGCATGGTTTCTCTAAAATTGCTAAAAGGACTTGTAGGATTAAATTCCAAAACAGGTCTTCCCAATATATCCCACAATTGAATTTTTTCAATATCATCATTACTTGAAGAAATCATTAATTCTTGTGTCATAGGATTCGCCACCACTTTAATATTTTCTAACAATACATTTTCATTATTGACAAGAGTACCTGCTGCAGGATTAGGATGAACAAATTGATTGAAAAAATCCCAAATATGAACCGATGCTAAGAAATCTCGATTGGTAACATTATTAGGTAAATCAATTGCTGCTCCAGGCCAAGTATGACCACCGTTTTCTACGATATAAAACCAAACCTCAGCGTCATCATCACCATTTTCATATTTTAATAAATTTACCGTTGACATGTCATCCATATTAATATCAGGTAGCGGAATGGTATCAGCAGGTGTTTGGCAATTATTATGATTTACCCAAAAATCAACTAAGTCAGGAATAGGAGGACTAAACAAAGCTATACCATTAAAAGGAACAATATCATCATCAGTTCCATGTACTTCCATAACTGGAACGGGACGATCAGGATTACAATTATCAAATTGCTGAAGCACTACCGAACCCGTTATCGAAGCAATTGCTGCAATTCGATCAGATAATTCACAAGCCAACCGATAACTCATAAAACCACCATTCGACATCCCCGTAGAATACACTCTTGATAAATCAACATCGTAATCGGTGTACATTTTATCAATCAGTAAATTTAAAAAACCAAGATCATCAACTCCAGTTCCATAGTAGGCATTCCAATGGGTATTCGTTTGCCCCCAAGCAGTAGTTCCCTCCAATCCTTCTGGTATTACAATAATAAAATTTGCAGTATCCGCTACGTCACTAAGCGTGGTGTATAATGTTTGTTGAATTCCACTAGATCCAAATCCATGAAGATTCAACACCAATGGCAACTGCATTCCTACTTGATAATTTTGTGGAAGAAAAACCGAATATTTTCTTTCTTCTCCATCGTGCATAATCTCAAGGTTAGAAATAAGTTGAGCACTTAAACATGAAATACTAAAGATCAAAACTAGAAAGGTGATGTAAGTTTTTTGTAACATAGAATTTTATTTTTTTAAAACCTGATTGACATAGTTATTATCGAGTGAGACTCATTACGGCAAGCCGCAATCGAACTTAATTTTTTTACGCAGAGACGCGGAGACGCAGAGGTTTTTCGCATAGAAAAAAGAACCTCTGCGTCTCCGTGTCTCTGCGTAAAAAAATTGTATTTGAATTTTTTTTTTGCAAACTTTGACAAGTATGTAGTACAATAGGGCACATAAGTTTTAAAATTTTTCTTCGAAAAATTCCTATGAGTTAAATTGTTTACATCTCATTCAAAATTAAGTCTAATGATTATAGCCAAATTGTTTAAGCAGTCTATCATTGTCACGCCAGTTGTCTTTGAC
>Ga0114957_1002385_pt1 | contig 18076 bp, 15 predicted proteins | sample BantaG_FD_87175 | JGI IMG/M metagenome (GOLD analysis project Ga0114957, IMG submission 87175) | Marine algal microbial communities from Bantry Bay, Ireland - BantryBay_4 metaG | ecosystem: Host-associated > Algae > Red algae > Unclassified | place: Bantry Bay, Ireland | collected 2014-11-21 | reverse complement strand
TGTGGTGCCTCCAGGAATCGAACCAGGGACACATGGATTTTCAGTCCATTGCTCTACCAACTGAGCTAAGGCACCATGCCCGTTAACGGGGTGCAAATATAATTTCTAAATTAGGATATCCAAACAAAAACAATGAAAAAGTATTGCTTTCTTTTTCAATTTACAATCTTTGCATCATGAACTTAATAATAGATGCGGGTAACACTTCGATCAAGATAGCTGTTTTCAATAAGCGAGAAATCATTTTTAGGCAAGAAACAAGTGCAAAAGAACTCTTGGTCACTGCAAAAAAAATATGTGATGAATATCCAAAGATTAAATGGGGCATATTATCCTCTGTTAATGTGTTAGATGAGAAAATCATCTTACTGCTATCTGTTTTTTGCAAAGTGGTGCGTTTAAAAACGAATACACCCACTCCGTTTAAGAACTCATATGCTAGTCCGCAGACTTTGGGTGTAGACCGCATTGCTTTGGCAACAGGGGCATTTTATCATAATCCAAATCAGAATACCTTGGTTATCGACGCGGGCACTTGCGTTACTTATGATATGCTCAATGATTATGGGGAATATTTAGGCGGTGCGATTTCACCAGGCTTGCGCATGAGGTATAGGGCGCTACACGAGCAAACGGCCCGCCTGCCATTATTAGACACCGCCGAGTTATTGGATTTTATCGGAAACACCTCCGAAACCAGTATACATAGCGGTGTTTTGAATGGTCTTTTACACGAGATTGAGGGGTTTATCGCACAGTACAGTGCTAGATTCGTAGATTTAACAGTTATTTTAACAGGCGGCGACGCCCAATTTTTGTCTAAACGGCTAAAAAATACCATATTTGCGGATTCCAATTTTCTCCTCAAAGGGCTGAATTATTTACTGGAATACAACAAATATTAAATGGTAAAAAATATCATCTTGACCGTACTGTTACTCACAGTTTCAGGTCTATGTGCCCAAAATGGCACAAGCTCCCCTTATTCATTCTTCGGTATTGGAGAGAGCAGGTTATCCGGAACGGTTGAAAACCAAATGATGGGAGGTATAGGAGTATATTCCGATAGCATACATGTAAATTTAAGAAATCCGGCAGGGTATAGTCAATTGGGTATTAAAAGCTTGGAAAATGGTCGTCTTGCTGTATATTCAGGTGCAATATCTCGAAATCAACTAAGACTAACCACGACCGACGGCGAGGAAAGTACTGCGGTGACCAATTTAGATTATTTGGCGCTAGGTTTTAATATCGGGGACGGTTTCGGTGTTGGTTTCGGTATTTCGCCCTACTCTTCGGTAGGTTATAATCTGCTTTCGGAAAGTACAAATGTTGATGGAGCAAATGTGATCAATTTATATCAAGGTGAAGGCGGCTTGAACAGGGTTTATGTTTCGGCGGCGTACGAATTTTTCGAAGACTTTAGTTTTGGGATTACCGCAAACTATAATTTTGGTACCTTGGAAAGCACCAATACCCAAACGGTTGAAGATGTACAGTTCGGTACTCGTGATGAAAAATCTTCAAATGTTGGGGGTCTTGACTTCAACTATGGCGTGCAATACAATCCGCAGCTAACTGAAAAGCATAGATTGTTCGCTTCGGTACGTATCAATACCCAAGCCAATCTAACAGCAAAAAATTCGCGGAGAATTGGTTCTTATTTAGTTTCAGAAGGTAGAACAATAGAATCTATAGACGTTAATCTTGACGCTGAAGGCCTTCGAAATACTGAGTTGAAAATACCCACGAGTGTTACGTTGGGAGCGGGTTATGGTGAGGATAAGAAATGGTTTTTGGGTGCAGAATACAGTACACAAAACTGGGATAAGTTTTCGAACGACTTTTTAGGTGTAGATAATATTACGTATCAGAATGCGAGCACTTTTGCTTTTGGTGGTTTTTTCATTCCTGACTACGATGCCTTTAACGGATACCTAAAGCGCATTACCTACAGGGCTGGGGCACGTTTTGGAAAAACGGGTATGGTTGTGAATAACAACGAAATAAACGATCTTGGCATAACTTTTGGAGTTGGGTTACCACTCGGTAGAAGTTTCGCCAATATAAACCTCGGGTTCGAGGTTGGCAAACGAGGAACCACCGAGGCAAACTTGACAGAGGAGAATTACTTTAAAATAAATCTAGGATTCTCTTTCAACGACATTTGGTTCCGAAAAAGAAAAATAAATTAGTATTTTAACCGCTTAAAAACCAATAACATGAAAACGAAAATTTACTTCATCGCAATACTGCTTACGAGCTTTATAGGAGTAAGCAATGCACAGGCGCAAAACCCGGAATGTAACACCAATCTTTCCATTTTTGTAGAACATGCAAAAGTTAAAAACTATGATGCTGCTTATGAGCCTTGGAAAATGGTCTATGAGACTTGTCCAAAATTGAACTGGGCAACGTTTGCATACGGAGAAAGGATTCTAAAGCATAAAATCGATAAAGCTTCGGGTGCTGAAAAGGATGCATTTATTCAGGATTTGTTGAAAATGTACGATGCAAGTTTGACTACTTTTCCGAACAAGGCAAAATTAGCTGTCGTCATTATTGACAAAGTAATGGTCAAGAGGGAACATGATATGATTTCAGACGATGAGATTTATACTGGCCTTACTAAGGCTTACACTGAGGATAAAGCAAATTTTAAAGACCCTAGGGCATTGTACTTGTATTTTTCTAGTCTTGTAGATTTGCATAATGCTGGTAAAAAAGATTTACAGGAAGTTTTTGATATTTATGATGATGTAACTGTTAAAATAGAGGAAGAAAATGAAAAGCTTACGGATCGCATCGCAAAATTATTGCCTAAAGAAGAAGATGGTAGTATTACCACGAAAGAGAAGAGAAGACTGAAGGCAGATGGGACCAACTCGGAGTCTTTTGGTAAAATTATAGGCAGCATTGATGGCAAGTTAGGCCCATTGGCTGATTGTAATAACCTCATTCCATTGTATGAAAAAGGTTTTGATCAAAACAAGGGTGATGTAAAATGGGTAAAGAGAGCTGTCGGGTTGATGTATGATAAAGAATGTACCGATGACCCTATGTTCAGTAAATTGGTGGAGTTGCAAGCACAATTAGATCCTTCAGCAAATGCTTATGTGTATCTAGGTGGACTAAAATTGAAAAACGGTGACACTAAAGGTGCCTTGGCCGATTTTGATAAAGCTCTAGAGTTAGAGACAGATGCTAAGAAAGCATCGAAAATAGCGTACAAAGTTGCAGTTACCAATAGAAGAAAAGGAAGTAATTCAACTGCTTACAAATATGCGCGAAAAGCTATTGATTTAGACTCCTCTAACGGTAAAGCATATTTATTGATTGCCGGAGTTTACGCAGCAAGTGCCAATAATTGTGGAAAAACAACTTTCGACAAGAGAGCAATGTATTGGAGGGCCGCCGATATGGCGAGACAAGGAGGGCGAGTAGACCCTTCAATAGGCGGTTCGGCGAACCGAGCGGTAGCCAGTTATAGCGCTAAAGCACCTACCAAAGAAATGATTTTTCAAGAAGGTATGGCCGGTAAAACGGTAAGTTTCAACTGTTGGGTCGGTGGTAGCGTAAAAGTGCCTAGCCTATAAGATGCTCAAAAACACAACAAATAAATTTACAAGCATTGCCATACTCTGTACGGCAATGCTTTTTTGTTCATGTGAAGACGATTATGTTCGAGTGGGGGAAGAGGCTATTCCGAAAATATACCCGCAAGGCATAGCAGAAGATTTTACACTAACCTATACCGAATCGAAGGAGGTATTGGGTGCTGAAGCAATAGATTCTTCAAACGTGGTAGCGGTTCTTAGTAGTGCGTTTAGTGAAAATTTCGATAACCTCAAATTCCCTTACAAGACCTTTCCCAAAGGCTTGCAAGTCGATTTGTTCGATGATGAGGGAAATAAAAGTATCATAGTCGCAGACCACGGTATTATTTATTCTGCAACTAATTTGATAGATTTACAAGGTAATGTGGTCGTGCATACCTATGATGGTAAAAAACTGGAGGCACCCCAGTTGTACTACGATCAGAAAAATGAATGGATTTTTACCCAAGAAAAGTTCAAATTCACTAACCCAGAAGATGGAACCGTTATGGATGGTGAGGGAATGGATTTCAATAAAGACCTTAGCTTTTTCAATGCACATAAAACGTATGGGCTAATGACCATAAAAGAGAAAAAAGACAAGATAAATGATTAAATTCTTACGTTACACCGAATATGTTTACCTTATTGTAGCAGTTTTTGCAACATATCGAATTTTTACAGATTGGAATGTAGATCGCAACAATGCCTATCTTTTTATTTTCTTTGCTGTTGTTTCTGTTGGTATGTTCTTGTTCAGAAGAAATTATAGAAAAAAATTCGAACAGCGAAAACGCGATAATCAGCAGTAATTTTGGAAACTTCCGTTATTATTATCGTTTTATCGTTGGTTTTTTCGGCCTTCTTTTCCGGAATGGAAATCGCTTTTATTTCTGCCAATAAAATACACATCGAAATTGAAAAAAAGCAAGAAGGGCTATTGGCCAAGATTCTTGCCCGTCTCACAAACAAACCTTCCAAGTTTATTGCTACCATGCTTATCGGTAACAATATCGCTTTGGTCATTTACGGTTTTTTCATGGGCGAATTATTGATGAACTGGTTTCAGGGCATGGGAACGTTCTCCTATTCTTTTATAAATGTTTTATTGACCGATTTTAGCCTGTTGACCCAGACTATCATATCTACGTTGGTCATACTTTTGACGGCCGAATTTCTTCCCAAGGTGCTTTTTCAAATCTATTCGAATACCTTATTAAAGGTGTTGGCGGTACCAGCGTACTTATTTTACGTCATATTTTCATTTGTATCCGATTTTATAATATGGATTTCCGACATTATTCTTAAAGCATTTTTTAAAACCGATGGGGATGAGGTACAATTGGCTTTTAGCAAAATAGAACTAGGGGATTATATTACCGAACAAATGGAGACCGTAGAGGAAGAAGACGAAATTGATTCGGAAATTCAAATTTTTCAAAATGCGTTGGAGTTTGCCGAGGTAAAGGCGAGGGAGGTCATGGTGCCGCGTATTGAAATAACAGCGGTAGAATTGCATGAAACCCCGAAGAACTTGGCCAAACTATTTACCGAAACAGGGTATTCTAAAATTTTGATTTATAAAGATACCATTGATGATATTATTGGGTATGTACATTCGTATGAGCTTTTTAAAAAGCCCAAAACGCTAAAGAGTATTTTATTACCTGTTGAGTTAGTGCCAGAGACGATGCTCATTCAAGATATTCTGAACTTGCTCGCTAAAAAAAGAAAAAGTATTGCGGTGGTTTTAGATGAATATGGAGGTACGTCTGGTATTATGACGGTGGAAGATATTATTGAAGAGCTCTTCGGCGAAATTGAAGATGAACATGATAGCACTGATCTCGTTGAGGAACAACTTGAAGAAGATAAATACCAACTCTCTGCCCGCTTAGAGGTAGACTATCTTAATGAAACCTATAAATTAGAGTTGCCTAAAAGCGAGGAATACGAAACGCTTGGGGGCTTAATTGTTGGTGAAACAGGAGAGATACCGGAGCAAGATTCAGAAATTAGAATCGACAACTTTAAATTTAAGATTTTAGAGGTATCCAATACCAAGATCGATTTGGTGTCTTTAGAGGTATTCGAAAAAGAATAAATAGTCTAGCTATAGTTCTGACGAAGGGCTATTAATCCCTTATAAACTTAAAGAAAAGACCCTTTAATAATTGAAAGAAAAGTGGTAATTTCGCCACCTGATTTTAAACACAGTACACAATGGCAATTTTAGAAAATATTAGAAAGCGAACAACCGTTTTAATTTTGATTATCGGTTTAGCGCTTTTTGCATTTGTAATCTCGGGTGTTTTCACCGCCGATGGGTTGTCGGGGCAAAAGGTAGGCTCTACGGTTGCGGAGGTCAACGGTAAAGAAATACCGATTGAAGCCTTTCGCCAAAAGGTAGATTTACAACAAAGAAGTTCGGCGCCAGGCACCCCGGCCATGCAGGTCGTAAATCAAGTTTATGACCAAGAGGTTAAGAGTGCCATTCTAGAGAAACAGTTTGAAGACCTTGGCGTACATATAGAGCAAGACCAAATCATCAACTTTTTGGAGATGGCAGGTTATGGTCAAAATCCAGAATTTCAGAATGCGAACGGGGTATTTGATGAAAACGTTTTTCGCAATGCGGTTGCCAATTGGAAAGCTACCGATCCCTTACGTTATGAAAACTGGTTACAAACTGAACAGGCTATTATTCAATCTGCTAAGGAACAAACCTATTACAACCTCATAAAAGCTGGTGTTGGTGCTACTTTGAAAGAGGGAGAACTGGAATATCGTTTGTCTAATGAAAAAATGGACATCCAATATGTGCGTGTTCCTTACACTTCAATCGCCGACAGTACGATTAACGTTAGTAAAGAAGAGATTTCGGCCTACATTAATGCACATAAAGAAGATTATGAGCAGGAAGAAGCGAGAGACATACAGTTCGTGTATTTTGAAGAAAAACCGTCTGAAACCGATGTAAGTGCTATAAAAGACGAAATTGTAGGTTTGCTCGACGACACTGTAGAATTTAATGAAACCACGAAAGCGACAGATACCGTAGCAGGATTTAGAAATACCACTGATATCGCCTCATTTATCGATTTAAAATCAGATATCAAATTTGATACGGTATACCAGCCTAAAACGCAACTGCCTCCTCTGTTTGCAGATACTTTGATGACTTTACAAGTAGGTCAAATGTATGGGCCGTATCGCGATGGCGATTACTTTAGGGTTTCCAAGATGGTAGGCAGAAGACCAAATGGCTCTGTAAAGGCAAGTCACATTTTAATAACCTATGAGGGTTCGCAAACAGCAAAGCCAGATATGAAGCGCACTAAAGAAGAAGCCGAAGAACGTGCAAAAGAACTATTGGCTGTTGCTAAAAAAGGCGATACTACGTTTATTGAATTGGCGCGAAAACATTCTGAAGGACCGTCTGCGGCCAACGGGGGAGATTTAGGGTATTTTCAAGACGGTAGAATGGTTCCTAAATTCAATGATTTTGCCTTTGGTAATCCAAAAGGGGCATTGGGAATAGTAGAGACTGAATTCGGTTTTCATGTCATAAAAATCGATGATAAGCAAGATATCGTTCAAATGGCGCATTTGGCAAGAGAGGTAGAAACCTCGGAAGAAACGAGCAATGCACTTTTTAATAGCGCAACCAATTTCGAATTGGATGCTATAAAAACCGATAAGGCATTCTCCGATTTTGCAAGGGAAAATGAGTATACCATTCGGCCTGTGAGTCAAATTAAGGCAATGGACGAAAATCTGCCTGGTTTAGATGCACAACGTGCTATTGTGCAATGGGCTTTTAATCCAGAAACGGGTGTTGGTGAAATCAAACGTTTTAACATTGCAAGAGGCTATGCTGTAGCCCAATTGACCAAGAAGTATGATGCGGGAGTTAAAAGTGTTGAAGATGCGTCTGCTGTAGCTTTGCCTAAAATTAGAAAGGAACGTAAGGCAGCGCAAATAATAGGTGCCAACCAAGGAAAAACAATGGCTGATTTTGGAAAGGACAATAATGTCTCTGTCTCCAACGCTTCTGCCTTAACTGTAAAATCACCTACTATTCCGGGTGCTGGTAGCGAACCTGCTGTTGTAGGAACAGCTTTCGCAATGAGCGAAGGAGCCACTTCTGGTCTTATTGAAGGTCAAACAGGTGTATTTATGCTTACAGTTACCAAAAAACAAGCAGCCACGCCACTAGAGAATTACAGTACGTATGCCAATACGATTAAATCTTCAAGTGCTTCAAAAGTGAACACTGCAGTGTATGAAGCTCTAAAGAACAAAGCGGAAATTGATGATAGAAGAAAGACCTTCTATTAGTAAAAGCTTATAAAATCATTTCAGAAAAGGGTATAACGGTGGTGTACCCTTTTTCTTTGAAGTAGTTTGGTGCATCTTCATTACCTGTCGCCAAAATAAAATCGCCTCCCCAAGCGCCAAGACTTTTAATTGCGCCCTCGTAATCAGTAAATTTTTCGGATTGTACGGTACTAAGATTTAAGCTTTCCGAGATTAAGCGTTCATGTGTTTGAAGCAAAACTTCAAATTCTGCTAAAGAAGCACACTTGAGCATTTGTTCGGTAATTGCTGAAATACGGGTTATAAGTGCTGATTTATCGAAGCTTTGATTGCGATAGTTTGCAATACCCTCTCGACTATCTTGTTTTTGGTTCAGATGAATGAAATAGAGTTGGTCTTTGAATTTTGGATTAAAATCTGCCTCCTCTACCAAAGGTCGCCCATCTTTCAAATGATATAAGATTGGGATGTTGTGCTGCGCGCTTGCAATGTCATATCCGCTGCCAGAAAAGGCATTCCACAATAATTGATGGGCATCTACTTGCGCCCATTGGGCAATATTGTTTATTAAGGTAGATGAGGAGCCTAAACCCCAACTGCGGTCAAACCCCAAAAAGGACTCGGTAAAATAGCCTTGTGAGTCGTTCAAAAATTCGGGATTCAGTTTTTTTGCTTGCTTCAATATTTTTTGAAGCATTAAGGCGGTGTCGGCATCGGAAGCACTTATGATTTCTAAGCGTATTACGTCAAGTTCGGCTTCAAACCATACGGAATCGTCAACAGCGAAACTTTTCCAGGAAATAGTAGTAGTTTCCTGTCTAGCAATATGCAGCGATTGCCCGTATACAGTTGGCAGAGCTATCCCAACAGCACCATCGAGAATCACATATTCGCCCGATAGCAAAAGTTTGCCGTTACTGTAGAATTTTTTAAAACTCATTTTGTTCGCCAAGAATCTGTAGAATTTCCGCATCTGTATCCTCTAGGAAATTCTGTATTATTATTTTTCTGTCAAGTATTAGTTTTGCTAGATGGCGGTAGTCATATTGCCAGTTCTCAGCCAAATAACTTTTTGGCGGACTTCCATAAAGCGTGTTTAAATCTAAAAAATCACTATCGAAAGATACAATGCAGTGATTAATTTTTTTTAGCAAAGTTCCAGATTTCAATCTCTCTTGCATTCTCTAAACCAAGAGTCTTTAAACTATACGAAAATGTAAAATCTTTGTGAATGCTCTGTATAAGTCGAAAAGAGATGTTTTGGTCGAAAAGTAATTTCAAGAGACTATATTTATCTTGTATTCACGGGATGCTGCATACGCTAAACAAGCATGGATTTGCGTTTCGCTCAAAACAAGAAAATCCTTTATGATGTCTTTCTTATCCATTCCATTAGCCAACCAATTCAGAACGTCATAAACGGAGATTCGCGTACCTTTAATAAAGGGCTTGCCAAGTCTTTTAGACAGATCTATTTCAATATATTCATCGATTCGCATTATTTTTTTATTAAAATGTGTAGGTAAATATACAAAATTGGAATTAGGCCTATTTAGCGCTCTTACAGATTTTTTATACTTTTCTAAATTGCTCAAAAGCCTCAACTACAGCACTATGAGTAACCGTATTCTTCTTAAAATGGTTTGCTAAGTTTAATTTTTCTTCTTCCGTAGCACCCAATTGATTCAGAATATTCAACAAATGCATTTTCATGTGGCCTTCTTGAATACCCGTGGTAACCAAAGAGCTTACGGCGGCAAAATTTTGTGCCAATCCCGCGACAGCGATTATTTGCATTAATTCAGGAGCTGATGGTTTTCCCAAAATTTCAAGGGCCACTTTGACTAAAGGGTGCAAACTGGTTAAACCACCAACGGTTCCCAAAGCTAGCGGAACTTCGATAGAAAAAGAAAAGACCCCGTTCTCGATTTTCGCGTCGGTTAAACTTGAGTAGCTTCCGTTACGAGAAGCGTATGCATGAACGCCAGCTTCTACTGCCCTAAAATCGTTGCCTGTAGCGAGTACAACTGCATCGATGCCGTTCATAATACCCTTGTTATGCGTTACCGCACGATGTGGTTCTGCCCTTGCGATTGCAACAGCACGAACCATTTTTTCGGCGAACACTTCCGAGGAAACCGAGCTATTGATATTTAGTTCCGAAATAGGGCAACTCACCTCTGCACGTACCAAACAGTTAGGTACGTAATTGGAGAGAATACTCATAATCACTTCTATATTTCTTTCTTCATCGGTAAAGTCATCATATTTCGTCGCTTCACTTTTTAGTGTTTTCGCAAACTGCTCCAAACAGGAATTGATGAAATTGGCACCCATGGCATCCAAGGTTTCAAAAGTGCAATGCAATTGAAAGTAGTTTGGTAATTTATCGGTTTTATCTCGCAGGACGATTTCTGTAATACCGCCGCCACGTTTCTTCATGTTTTTCGTCAGAGCAGTAGCATCTTCCTCGAAACGGTGTTTTATCTGACTAAAAAAATGTTCTAATTTTTTGCTGCCTCCAGCATAAATAAAATGGACTTGCCCAATTTTTTCGGTGCCGAGTACTTTTGTTTTAAAACCTCCACGTTCACCCCAAAATTTTGCCGCTTTACTTGCTGCAGCTACTACCGAACTTTCTTCGATGGTCATGGGAATCGCGTAGCGCTTATCGTTAATTAAAAAATTCGGCGCAATACCAAGAGGTAGATAGTAATTGGTAAGGGTGTTTTCAATAAATTCATCGTGAAGTCGCTGTAGATCGGCATCCGAATTCCAATACTGTTTTAGTACCGTTTTTGTGGCTTCGGGGTCCTGCGTATAGTTTTCGGCAACCCAATCGATTTTCGCCTCTTTGGTGAATTTTGAAAATCCTTGAACGGTTTTGGCCATTGAGTGTCGGTTTTAAAACGTAAAAATACGGATATAAGTTTTTTCTAATTTCGAATTAAGCTTACTCTAAAAAAGAACGGTACCAACTGCATTCATCAATAACGGTGTATTTTACAAAATCGGTGTCTCCGTAAATATCGCGTAATTGTTCAAAATAAGATCTGTGCTCATCTAACACCCTTACTTTTTTTCTATAGCTGAGGTTACCATCTATCTGCTCAAAAGAATATTTGGTCCTCGCCAACATAAAAGTAGCCTGGGCTTTAACTTCATTGTCGAGACCAACTTCGAGCACTTTTTCAAAATAATGACTGGCGTTTTTAGTAAACTTATCGGCAGTATATTTTTTTGGATCGTCATAAGGAACATAATCATCTCCTTGAATTTGATTACGTGAATCGTTGCCCACATAATGTAGTGTGTTTAAAAACCAACCTGTTTTTCCCATGTTGTACCAGGCATTGCCAAGCATAGTGCAATAAATCGCTGCCTGTCTCGGTCGTTCTTCTGCGAGTTGCTCTAAATTCCTAAGATTTTTAGCCAGTAAAAGTTTGTTGTCTTTGTAGTATTCATCAAAAAGCACATCTTCACCGGTTGAATTACGTATGAGGTCTTCGGAAAATTCAAGGTGCGTACCATCGTTTTGTGCCATAAAAGTAGTGTCGAAATACTCGGTTATGGCTGCTCTTGAAAAAAGCATGGTGCGAATATCATCACCGTAAAATACTTCGGGACTCTTTATTTTTTCAAGAGTAGCTATGGCATTGTCCAAATCGTTCTCCCATAAATACCAAGTACCTTTTAATTCGTTCAGGTAATCTTCGGGGTCCGCTTTAAGTTGAGATAGTACTAGTTGCTCATATTCAGTCTTATCGAAAAGCGCGACAGTTTTCTGAAATTCTTTTAAGATGATTTCATCGACATAGTTGTGCTTCCATTCTAGTTTTAGGCTGTTTCCTAAAGAGCTTGTAACATCTTGCCATGTTAATGGGTTTTGCGTTTTGTCATAATAGGGAATATAGCCAAAATCACCCATTAGGTAATTCCCCTCTTTGACATAAAGTGAGGCAACATGATTAAAGAAAAATCCACTTAATGGGGCATATTCATATAAGTAAGCATCTGTTTTTAGTTTCTTGAACAGCATTTCGATTTTACTTCTATCGATATCTTTTATACTGTGTACGGAAATTGCAAAATCGATTCGTTTGGCATGAACGAATAGAGGGCTCTCTTTCGAAATGGCCGATACCATACGTTTTGCCAAAGACGTATCATTCGCATCTAGGGCAATAACGGACTGAACAAGTCGCCAAAAATCTGTATTAGCTACTTTTGTGTTCTTTATTTGTCTATCTGCGATTTGACCAATTACTTCAGTTGTCTTGGGTTTTTCTTTCTTTTGAAAAGTACCCCAATAGTCGCTGGTATGTGCAAAAAGGTATTGTTGTATTTTATCGACCTCTCTTATAACTAGCACTTCTAAATAGGGGGAATCGGGGTTTTCACCTTCCAAGGCAAGCATTTCTTGGGCAACATCGCCTCGAGCGTGATAGGCTTTAAAAAAACGGGAAACAGGATGCGAAGTAGCAACCCCCGCTTTAAGTTCTTCAGCTGACCAGTCGAGATGACGCAAACTTAAAGCACAACTTTTTCGACGACTCGGAAGCTCATTGTACACTGTTAAAAAGCCTTCGGCCGCCTCTTCGACTTCGTTCAGGTTATACGCTGCCCCAGATTTTTGCTCTAAAGCCAAATAATAGCTATATCTGGTTTCTGGTGTAAGGTGCATCAACTTTTTAAAATAACGAACGGCTTCTGTATTTTCCTCTAAATAGTGAGAAAGCCGAACGATTTGAAAACCATAGCGATTTTTTAAAAAAGGGTCTTTTTCTTTGGAAACCAGCTGAAGGGCGGTAGCAAGTAATTCTGATTTTGGGTCATCGGTGACATTATTTTCGCCTTGATACCAACCTCTTCCGAAAGAACTTCCATTACTGCGAAGGCCTTCATTTTTCTTGGCGAATACCATATATTTGACAAAGCCTTTGAATTTTTTACCAGCTATTTTTTTTGCCAACAAAGCAACATTAGTGGGTATCTCCTTTCGCATCAATGCTTCATACCAGTTTTTTTCTTTCTCGTATATGAGTTGCGTTACCTCGGCCGCCGAAAAGTTACCACCCAAGTATTCCTGCCATTCCGCAACATTATCGCTGGTGCCGTCCCATGCTCGGTCTTCACACAAATCGTTATAAGGGCAATACAAAAAAGGCCAAAAAGAAGGGTCTTCAATAAGGTGTTGATCTAGAATTGGGTAATAGGTATCTCGATATTCGTAAGAACCACCACAGTACTCTATAGGTGTTGTATCGGCAAAGGAAAAGAACGAAATTAAAAAAAGTGCTAAACAGCTAATACAGAATTTCCAGTAGCGCATCAATATCTTGGTTTTCGAGTTCGGTAGAGTTGAGATGGTACAAAATTAACGAATATTTGCGGGTGGTGGCATCCCTTATTAGCATCATTAATGCTTTAAGGTTTTCTGGGGTTACGGTTTCCCATCTTAGAATATCGTTTTTATAAACGAAAGTCTTGTTTATATAGGTGTCAGAAGTGGCTTTAAAAACACCTTCTTTGGCTGTTTTTTCAAAATTTTCAATACGTTTTGTCTCGGTCAATTCATTTAAAATACCCGCAAAGGTTCCATCACGATATAGGGCGCCCCAGCCATAGTAGGGTAGGGCAATATCGAAAGGTAGGGGGTATTCATTTAGTCGCCCCAAATAGCTTGCTGCCGTTTCTATATTCAGGATTGAATTACTTTCGTTCACGTTTTTTAGTTCGCCAACATTATAGCACATTAGAATGGCCTTATCTATCGGCGGAACTCCAGTTTTTTCTCTATATTTAATTTGATGAAGACGCACAGTGGCCGAGATTTCAAGCGTAGCATCTACATGTATTTCTTTTCCCAGTTTGATAAATGTCTCTTGCTTTTTAAGTTCTTGAAGAAATTGAAAATAAGCGATTTTGGTACTTTCTGTCCAGTCACAATCCATTTGTATTTCTTTAATGGCTTGCCCATTTTTGAAGTACTTGTTTTTTAACCTGCCGATTTTATCCATGGTAGCCTTCGCCAATCGCCGAATAGCTGCGGAATCAGTTGTTCTTCTAAATACTTCATTCGTAATATAGACTACCGGTACTATTTCTTGTGAGGGGATGGAGTCTGTTTTACTCAATTGCAGCGTCGCTATCGGAAGTGGTTTTTGCTCATCCGTATTGTACGAGATGTCAAAAAATCGAAGGAATATACGTTTAGAATTTAGTTTGTTTAAAAGTGCCGTCTCTTTTTTTGCAATGCTAAAGTCCGTTTTCCAATGATAGACAGAAACCGAAGGTCTTTGTTTCGTTTCTTCGCAGGATAAGAGCAGAGATGAAGCGATAATGAAAGAGCCCCAAACTATAGTATTGATTCGTTTACCCATACTCCAATTTATTCTTGTTAGGAATTTTGTAAAAATTCGATTTTTTGTTCCGTTTCTCGAAAAATTATTAGTAAACTTGGAGGTTACCAAAATTATTTAGCAAGCTATGAACAAATCACGCATTTTACTACTTTTTTTCCTTGGTTTCCTAACGTTTTCCATTGCACAGGAAAAGCAGATTTCTGTGGAAGAAATTTATAGGGGAGAATTTCGAACACAAGGTTTAGACGCGCTTCGCTCCATGAAAAATGGAAAGCAATACACCATCTTAAGTCGCAATAGAGCAGACAGAACAACTTCTATTGATAAATACGATTATAAGACACAACAAAAGGTAGAGACTATACTCTCTTCTATCGATTTGTCGGAAATAGAGAATTTTGATTCTTATCAATTCAATGAGGACGAATCTAAAATCTTACTGGCTACAGAGGTAGAACGGATTTTCAGACGTTCTACACTTGGTATTTATTATGTGTACGATGTTGCATCTAAAAAGTTGACGAAAATTTCCGAAACTAAAATTCAAGAACCTACCTTATCTCCGAATGGGAAGCAAGTTGCTTACGCTGCCAATAATAATCTTTACATTTTTAATATCGATGTAAAATCTTCGGAGCAAATTACTACAGACGGAGCAAAAAATAGCATAATTAATGGTATCACCGATTGGGTCTACGAAGAAGAATTTGCTTTTGTACGCGCTTTTGATTGGAATTCGAATGGAACTAAAATTGCTTTTTTACGTTTTGACGAGACCAATGTGCCAGAGTTTTCGATGGATGTATATGGGAGTGAATTGTACCAAAAACCACATGTCTTCAAATACCCGAAGGCAGGCGAGGAAAATGCAAAAGTGAGTTTGCACATGTACGATGTAAAGTCGGGCAATATCTCTAATGTAGATCTGGGCGAAGCCTATTATATACCGCGTATCAAATGGATGCACGATGCAAATACGCTTAGCGTACAAACGATTAACAGGCATCAAGACAACTTAAAATTACATGCAGTAAATGCCAAAGACAATTCGGTTTCTTTATTAATGGAAGAAAATGATGATGCCTATGTTGACGTTACTGATAACTTAACTTTCTTGGCAGACGATAGCTTTATCTGGACCAGCGAAAAAGATGGTTGGAACCACATTTACCTTTATGGTCAAAATGGCGAACTAATCAACCAGATTACCAAAGGAGATTGGGAGGTAACTTCGTATTACGGGTATGATCAAACTGAAGACAAGGTGTACTACCAATCAACCGAAAACGGTTCCATCAATCGAGGGGTGTATAGTGTTGAAAGCGATGGAAAAGATAAAAAAGCCTTGGCGGTTTTAGATGGGGTAAACAATGCCGATTTCAGCGCAAACTTCACCTATTTTATCAATACCCATTCGAGTGCTAAGAGTCCGTATGCGTATACCTTGCACAATGCCTTGTCCGGTAAAAAAGTGAAAGACATCAAGGATAATTCGGACTTGCTGACCAAGTTGGCGGACTATAATTTACAACCGAGAGAGTTTTCTACGATTAGCATCAACGGTAACGATTTGAATATGTATATGATCAAACCTACCGATTTTGATGAGACCAAAAAGTACCCCTTGTTGATGTACCAATATAGTGGTCCGGGTTCACAGAATGTTTCTAACCGATGGAACGGTGCGAATGACTACTGGCACCAAATGTTGGTGTCGCAGGGCTATGTTGTTGCTTGTGTAGATGGTCGTGGTACGGGTTTTAAAGGGCGCGATTTTAAAAAAGTAACCCAAATGAATTTGGTCAAATACGAAACGGAAGACCAGATTGCCGCGGCTAAAAAGTTAAGTGAATTGCCGTATATAGATGAAGACCGAACCGGTATCTGGGGTTGGAGTTTTGGGGGCCACATGGCAACCAATTGTATTTTACGAGGTAACGATGTCTTTGAAGCGGCCATTGCGGTTGCTCCGGTAACTTCTTGGCGTTTCTACGATACGATTTACACCGAACGTTATATGCAAACACCACAAGAGAACCCCAGCGGTTATGATGATAATTCGCCTTTTAATTATCCAGAGCTTTTAAAAGGAAAGTATTTATTGGTACACGGCTCGGGTGATGATAACGTACACGTTCAAAATAGTATGCGAATGATAGAAGCCTTAATTCAAGCCGATAAACAATTTGAATGGGCTATCTACCCTGATAGAAACCACGGTATTTATGGCGGCAACACCCGTATTCATTTGTATAACAAAATGACCAATTTTATTAAAGCGTACTTATAATTTAACCAATAGATTTATGGAAAATACTATTAGACCAGCTGATCAAAGAGAACTATGGGGGCACCCGGTAGGGTTATATGTACTTTTCTTTACGGAAATGTGGGAACGATTTTCATATTATGGAATGCGAGCGTTGTTTACCCTTTTTCTAGTTGCTGAAACAACTTCAAGTAATGCGGGATTTGGATGGACAAATGGAGAGGCTTTGGCATTATATGGCTGGTATACTATGTTAGTTTACGTGTCTTCTATTCCAGGAGGTTGGATTGCCGACAGATTGCTTGGTCAGAAGAAAACAGTAATGCTTGGTGGTGCCCTTTTATGTATAGGCCATTCTGTTCTTGCACTTAATTCGGAGATGACTTTCTACCTAGGATGTTTCTTCATTATTTTAGGAGTAGGATGTTTAAAACCGAACATATCCTCGATGGTTGGAGGGTTGTACAAGGCAAAGGATGAAAGGAGAGACTTAGGGTTTTATATATTTTACATGGGAATTAACATCGGTGGCTTTCTTGCACCTATAATTTGTGGTTATGTCGGGGAAAATATTAACTGGCACTACGGTTTTGGATTGGCTGCGATAGGAATGTTTTTCGGACAAGCTGTCTATATATGGGGTCAAAAATATTTAAAAAATGTAGGAAATCTGATTACAAAGTCTAGTAAAGAAGGCAAAGAGTTATTAGAAAGAAAGTTAACTTCAATAGAAAAAGATAGGGTCAAAGTTCTGTTGATTTCGTTTTTACTCATTATATTGTTTTGGGCCGCTTTTGAACAAGCAGGTGGGTTAATGAATTTGTATGCCGAACAGAAAACAAACCGCGATTTTTTAGGATTATTTACCATTCCAGCATCCATTTTTCAATCTGTAAATTCTTTCTTTATAGTTACTTTGGCAACTGCAGTTGGGGCATTTTGGCTAAAATGGCGAAAAAAGGGAAAGGAATCTTCATCTATTTTTAAAATGGCAGTTGGACTTATCATAATGGCATTAGGATTTGGTTTTATGAGTGCAGCTTCATTACAATATGAAAGCAATGGTTCGTCTGCGATGTATTGGTTGATTCTTGCTTATTTGTTTCACACTATTGGGGAACTTTGTGCTTCACCAGTGTCTTTGTCATATATCACAAAATTAGCTCCCCTTAAATATGCATCCATTATCATGGGGCTTTACTGGGCAGCAACTGGTCTTGGTAATAAGGTGGCGGGCTTAATTGGTCAAGCTTCTCAATCTTTAGGGGAATTTGAGATTTTCACAGGAATAGCAATAGTATGGTCTATTATAGGGGTCTTGGTAATTACTATGTTAAAACCGCTAAAAAGATTGGCGCATGGCGCGGAAGATGGCGAGAAGAAATTAACGAACGATGAGACAGAGGGTTTTGAACTAACGGAACACTAAACGACTACTCAAAATAATAGGCTCCCTTTTCACCAGTATAGTAAAAAGGGAGTTTTCTTTTCGCACAAGTTTTCTCCCACCGAGCGATATAACTTTT
>Ga0114957_1002382_pt1 | contig 18103 bp, 15 predicted proteins | sample BantaG_FD_87175 | JGI IMG/M metagenome (GOLD analysis project Ga0114957, IMG submission 87175) | Marine algal microbial communities from Bantry Bay, Ireland - BantryBay_4 metaG | ecosystem: Host-associated > Algae > Red algae > Unclassified | place: Bantry Bay, Ireland | collected 2014-11-21 | reverse complement strand
TTTTCGGAAGGCTGATACTCAAAAGCGTCATCCATACAGCCCATTAGAATTTTCAGTTCTTCCAAAGATTGTTGAAGTTCAGGTGACGCTGCCAATTGCTGCTCCACTTCTAATCTTTGATCAACCGTCAAGGCTCCATCCAAATAATCGATTAATTTATTTTCTATGTCTTGAGATTTCATTTTACAATAATTTTGAATTTTGAATGATGAATTTTGAATCTGTCGAATAATTTTGAATTCACATTCGAGGGCACATTCATCCCGATAGCTATCGGGACAAAATTAAATCCTAGCGGCTATCTATTTTTAAAAATATTTTTCGTAATTCTTTAATTGCTCGATGGACTTTTACTTTTATAGCGCCCTCAGAAGTGTTCATCATTTCCGCCACTTGAGCATATTTTAATTTTTGAAAACGAGTCAGCACAAGGATTTCTCTTTGCTCTGGATTTAATCGTAACATTGCTTTTTCAAGATTGCACATCAGTTCTTTTTTTTCAATTTCATCTGCAATTGAATTTGCCATAATATTCAAACTACTAACCTCCACACTATCCGCCACTTTTACTTTATTATTTTTTTTATAAAAATCTGTTCTTGTATTTCGTGCAATTTGAAAAATCCAAGATTTAAATTGATGTCCTTCATTAAAGCTATTCCGATATCGAATTATTCTTTCAAAAACGTTCTGCGTCAAGTCTTCGCTCAATGCTTTATCATAGGTCAATCTCAGAAAAAAATTATATAACCGACCACTATACCTATCAAAGAGAACAGCTGCTTTCGCAATGTCTCCACCCCGTACTTGTATCATCAGTTGTTCGTCAGTCATGCTTTCGTTAGGTTATACTCTAGTGTGTTCTGGTTCGGTTACCTAAGGTTTTGAAAATGGTTACAAACTTTTTTGAAAAAAATTAGATGTGATTGAAATTTAGGAAAGAAGATAAGGATAAATGATTGAAAGTCAATGAATTATGAACTAACCACATATGGCACATTAGAAGGGACACATAAGGCACATAGAATTCTTAAGTGCCTTATGTGTCCCTTCTAATGTGCCATATGTGGTTAAATTAATTATCGTAACAAAGTAAACACACCATGCTCCTCTAGCTCTCTCCCACTCTGTTGCGTTATTTTTACATGAAAAACATAAGCACCCATAGGCTGGATTTTTCCTTTATATTTTCCATTCCAACCTTGATCGATATCTTTAGTTTCAAATAATAATTCGCCCCATCGATTATAAACTGTCAATTGGTAATCTGCCGTTTCGCCAAAGATAACGACTGGTTTAAAGATTTGATTTCGACCTTGAGGCGCAAATGCATTCGGAGCAAATATACTAGTGAGTTGTTCGATACAAGCAATATTCGAAGTAGATTCTATAATCTCAATTCCATTGGGAAGCATCACTTCTGCATTGGCCACTACATAATAACAAACATTGCTTTCTGATTCGTTCCCAGCATCTACAGGGTCAGAAAAAGTAGTTGTACTCGCTGGCACATTTTCTATAAATGTAATCGAGCCATCCACAATCCGATAAATATCATAATCTGTCACCGTTGCATTTTCAATATCAAAATCCGTCCATGTCAATGCATTAGAAGATCCCGATTCAGGTGCTCCTGTTAAATGAATAGTACTTCCATAATTCGAAAAAGCCAACGTATCACAATCATCTGTAGTTTGAATTTTGTAAAAAACTTTTCCACTAACAGGGTCAGCACTTATGTCTACCGCATTACTTCCATTTCCTAAAGGCATAGGTGCTGGTGAAGAATCCACAATGGAGTAATTACTATTTGAATTACTATTTAAAATTTCGACAGATTGGATTTCTGCATTATTATCCCAACTCCAAGTCAACTCTACAGAGTTATCGGGTAATACATTTACATTTCTTAAAATCAAATCACGCATTGCATTTACCAAGTCAGGTACTAGGCAAATCTCATTAGAAAAAACATCCACTCCTGTTCCCGCTTCAATGCTTCGAATATAAAAACAATGATCTCCGAAGTCTGTTGCATTTTCAAAAGTATAAGTAGAATCAGAATCTGAAAGTGTTGCAACCAATGTAGGCGTACTACCATCCAAACTAAACCATACTTCCTGACTATCAATTCCATTCTCCCACTCTTGATATTTATTCCAACTCAAATTAATTTCTTGGTCACAGGCTGCAACTGTTTGAGTTAAAAAAACAGTCGTATGTGCCGTATTAAAAATACTCGTATTTCCACATTCATCTAATGCGATGATAAAATAAGTTTCCGATTGTGCATTTGGAGAAGCATTGTTATCAATATAAGTGGTTCCATTATAAATAGTATCCAAAGGAATCGTTCCCATCGAAGTATTTCTAAAAACGATGTAGCCTGAAGTTTCTGGAGAAGGACTTTCTTCCCATTCCAATTCTACAGAATTTCCATTTACGGAGGCTCTGGTGAGAATGGCTATTTCAGGTTGTCGATTATTCAAAGTATCAGATTGTAAAATGGGTTCCCCCAGACAATTGAAATCACTTTCCAAATAATAGTACCAAGTCCCTCCTGTCGGATTTGGATGATGGTAAATATTTTGTCCTTGATTGGTAACAGTTGATAACAAATTGAAAGGTCCATCTGGCATATCACTAATATAAATTTCATATGCATTGAAGCTGCCACATGGATTGGTTGGTACATCCCAAAAAAGTGTATCACTTCGCACACATAAAAAATCAGGTGGCAATACTTGAGCCGCAGCTTTATTTGTAAAAAATAAACTGAGTAGAACTATAAATGTGAATATCGAATATCGAACAAGGAACAAGGAATGTCGAAGTTTGACGAAATAACTTGTATTCGAATAATCGCAAAAATTCGTCAAACTTCGACATTCCTTGTTCCTTGTTCGATATTCGATATTCGTTTCTTTATTCACCTAAATATGTTTTTAATTTTTGCTCAAAAGTTTCCATTGAAAAAGTATCCTTTAATTCATACTCTAGAACGAAATTATTCTCAATTTCTTTTTTCATATAGTAAACTAATCCTAAATTTTTCGCATAAAGTTCTTTTCCTTCCAATGCAGGTTCCAAATGTCCATTATTAAAATCATCGACTAATTCCTTCACTCGAAACTCCACACAATCATAAGACTTCCCTTTAAAAGAATATGCTGCATCACCCCAAAATCTTCGATTTCGTACAAATTCCAAATATGCATCTGCAATTGTAGGATGTTGCCATTTTAATTTAAATAAAAATACACCCGTCGAGTCTGTTACCTTAAAAGGAAAACTATTGGGTGCTAAGATTTCCGCTGAACGCTTAAATGGAGTTCCTGTTGAATCATATTCGTAAATAGAATATTCATTCATCAAAACGCCGTTGCTCACAATTTCTTCACTAAAAAATTGGCGTACATTAAAGCTATGATCCAAAAACTGTCCTACCATATAAGTTGCAGAATCCGTTACATGTTTTCTAAAATACCAATATTCTACTGGTAATGAATCATTATTAACGGGCTGGTATTCATAGACCCGACCTTCCGACCATTCATCCATTGGATAGTAATAATCTTTGATATCTCTTTTTCCATCATTTTGACATGAAAAAAATAAAAGTATCAAAGTGGCTAGAATCCACGTAAAACTTAAATTACAATAATCACGTTTTTTCGAAAAAATCATATTCCTGACGTATTGGTTTGAAAATGCAAAAATAGGTGAATTTATTTCATAGAAAACCTTCTAATTGTGCCATAATGTCACAAAACTATCGTTTAATTACTAATGGAATAAAATGTGATGAAGAATGTTCAAATCTTAGAGAACAGCATACATTTAGGAACACTAAAAAAATAAGTTATAACAAGTTTACGAATTTCTTTTGCCATTAGACGAGGCAAAAAACGCAGACAACCTTTTGGTTGGTAAGTATTTTTAACGAAGTATAATGGTAATAGAAATCGTAAAGTGTTATAAGTTATTCTTTTAGTGTTCCTTATATCATTATATTTGCAGCAAATTTTAAGGGTTATTAGTATTGAGTATTAAGCATTAAGAAAACCACAGTTTTCGAAGTCTTAATACTCAATATTTAAAATCCCACAATCTAAAAAATACACCATGTTTAACTTTATTAAAAAGCTTTTTGGGACTAAATACGAGAAAGATAAATCATTATACCAACCTATCGTAGACTTAGTTCATATTGAGGAAGAGAAAATAGGAGGATTAAGTCATGATGATTTAAGAAATCGAACGTTGGATTTTAGAAATCGGATTGCAGAACATCTTGGTGGAATTGATGCGGATATCAAGTCTATCAAAGATGAGGCACAAGCAACGGAGGACTTTAATCAAAAGGAGGACTTGTTCATTGAAATTGATAAGCTCACCAAAGAAAGAGATAAGCACCTCGAAGAAATTTTAAAAGAAATTTTACCTGAGGCGTTCGCAGTAGTTCGTGAAACTGCTCGACGTTTTTCCAATAATACTTCTATTACTGTAACTGCAACGGAACATGATCGTAATCTTGCAGCTACAAAATCTTACATTACTATTAGTGGTGATAAAGCTACCTATGCCAATAATTGGATGGCAGCAGGTGGTGAAATTACATGGAACATGGTTCACTATGATGTACAGTTGATTGGTGGAATGGTTTTACATGATGGAAAAATTGCAGAGATGCAAACAGGTGAGGGTAAAACATTAGTGGCAACTCTTCCTGCCTACATCAATGGATTAAGTGGTCAAGGAGTGCATATCATTACGGTGAATGATTACCTCGCACGTCGGGATAGTGAATGGATTGGACCTATTTTCGAATTTTTATTATTGACCGTAGATTGTATTGATAGATATAAACCACACTCTGAAGGTCGTGTTAATGCCTACAAAGCAGATATTACTTACGGTACCAATAATGAATTTGGTTTTGATTACTTGAGAGATAACATGGTGCGTTCCCAAGAAGAAATGGTTCAAAGGAAACACCACTATTGCATGATTGATGAGGTCGATTCTGTTTTAGTCGATGATGCAAGAACACCTTTGATTATTTCAGGACCAATTCCACAAGGTGCTGAAGAGCAAGAATATATGGCTCTAAAACCTCGTGTAGAATCATTGCTATCTGCTCAGAAAAAAATTGCAGCGTCTTATTTAGCGGAAGCTAAAAAATTATATAAAGAAGGAAACTCAGGTGTAGAGGAAGGAGAAGCAGGAATGTGTTTATTGAGAGCACATCGAGCATTACCGAAGTCTCGTCCATTGATTAAATTCATAAGTGAGGAAGGTGTAGAAGTATTGTTACAAAAAACGGAGAACCATTACATGCAAGAGCAATCTAAACGAATGCACTTGGTGGATGATCCTTTGTTATTTACAATTATTGAAAAAACTCGAAGTGTTGAGTTGACTGAAAAAGGAGCTGAATTTTTAGCAAAAGGAAATGAAGATGCAGCCTTTTTTATCATGCCTGATATTGCTACAGAAATGATGATGATTGAAGAGGATGAAACTAGAGATGAAAATGAAAGAATGGAAGCGAAGAACAAACTTGTTTCTGACTTCTCTATCAAATCTAGACGACTTCACTCGATCAGTCAGTTATTGAAAGCTTACACAATGTTTGAAAAAGATGAAGAGTATGTCGTGATGGATGGTCAAGTAAAAATCGTAGATGAGCAAACTGGACGGATGATGGAAGGTCGTCGATACTCTGATGGTTTGCACCAAGCTTTGGAAGCAAAAGAAAATGTAAAAGTTGGAGATTTAACTCAAACTTATGCAACAGTAACTTTGCAGAATTACTTTAGAATGTACCACAAACTTGCAGGTATGACAGGTACTGCAGAAACGGAAGCTGGTGAGTTTTGGGAAATTTATAAATTGGATGTTGTAGTTATTCCTACCAACAGACCAATTGTAAGAGATGATAAACAAGACTTAGTTTATAAAACTGAACGTGAAAAATTCAATGCAGTAGTTGAAGATGTTGTAAAATTAAGTAATGCAGGTCGTCCTGTTTTGGTCGGTACAACTTCTGTAGATATTTCAGAAAGATTAAGTAATCATTTGATGCAGCAAGGAATCAATCATAATGTATTGAATGCCAAACAACATCAACGTGAAGCAGATATTGTTGCGGAAGCTGGTAATCCTGGAAAGGTAACTATCGCAACCAATATGGCTGGTCGGGGTACGGATATTAAATTATCAGATGAAGTAAAAGCTGCGGGTGGTTTGGCTATTATTGGTACCGAACGACATGATTCTCGTCGGGTTGATCGTCAGTTAAGAGGTCGTGCTGGTCGTCAAGGAGATCCAGGTAGTTCTCAATTTTATGTTTCTTTGGAAGATAAATTGATGCGATTATTTAAGTCTGAAAGAATCGCAAAGATGATGGATAAAATGGGTCATGAAGAAGGTGAAGTTATCCAGCATTCAATGGTTTCCAAATCAATTGAAAGAGCTCAGAAAAAAGTAGAGGAAAATAACTTTGGTACTCGGAAGCGATTATTGGAATATGATGATGTAATGAATATCCAACGGGAAGCGATTTACAAAAAACGTTTTAATGCGCTTTCTGGAGAACGATTGTCATTGGATTTGAATACCATGTTTATTTCTCTAATTGAGAGTCTAGTTCTTGCACATCGTAAAGATGGTGATTTTGAAAGTTTTAGAAGAGGAGCCATTGAAGTATTAGGAATTGATCCTAAAATGGATGCCATTGAATTTGAAGAAGGCGACGAAGATGATGTAATTGAAAAAGTATATCATCAATTTTTAAGAATGTATGAGCGCAAAAGTAACATGTTTGCTGAAGCACTTTTACCTGCGATTAAAGATGTATATGAAAATGAAGGACATCGATATAAACGAATTTCTCTACCATTTACAGATGGTAATTCAAGAGTGTTACCTGCTGCTGCTGATTTGGAGAAAGCCGTTAATTCGAATGGTAAATCTATCATGCGAGATATTGAAAAGGTCGTTGCACTTTCAATCATTGATGAAGAGTGGAAAGAACACTTGCGTTCAATGGATGAATTAAAAGATTCTTCTCAAGCTGCATCTTTTGAGCAAAAAGATCCTTTGGTGGTATACAAAGGAGAAGCTTATAAATTATTCGAACAACTCGTTTATAGAATCAATGAACAAGTAACTTCTTATCTTGTAAAAGGAAATGTTGTATTTAGAGATGGTAGCCAAGTTCAAGAAGCTAGAACTCAAAAAACAGATTTGAGTAAAACTTCTACCAACAAAGATGCTGCTGCACAAGCTGCCGCTGCTAAAGCCGCTGCTGCTGGTGCCGGTCAAAGTAGAAGTAAACCTCAAACGTTTAAACGTGATATTCCAAAAGTAGGTAGAAATGAAAAATGCCCTTGCGGAAGCGGTAAGAAATACAAATCTTGTCATGGGAAGTAATAACGGACGCTACGCTTAACGGTCGTTCGTTTCACTTACTTGACGACTGACGGACGCTGCGCTTGACGGATTCTTAGTATTTTGAAAAATAGATGCATAGGCAAAATAAAAAAATCGACTTGGATTAATTTCCAAGTCGATTTTTTTATTTCAGTATTTTCGAACCGTCAAGCGCAGCGTCCGTCAATCGTCAAGTAAGTAAAACGAACGTTCGTCAATCGTCTTTGTCTACCGTTTAAAAAAATGATCGATATCAGCAGTAACTCCGAATTGCATAGTGCTTGGTTGAATCTCCAAAAACACATCTCCAAAATCATAAACTCCCGCAATAGTCAAATACCCTCTGATGGGTGATTGTGGTTTCCCAATGGAAATTTTTAAAGCAGATTCTAAAAAATTAAATGGATTATTGTTCTCAATAATCTCTGCTTTATCTAATTCAGCTATCGTTAATCTTCCGAAAGCCTTTCCATTTGTATAATTCAACTGTGCATATTTTAAAGAAAAACTTGCACCGATTCTATCTAAGAAAATATGAACTGCTCCTTGAAGATAGAACTTTTGGAAATCCAATGAAATTGTTCCTGATTCTCCAAAAAATACATTCTCCACATTTCCTTGATTGTATCCTAAGTATGCATCAAAAAGTAATCCTTTCCCCTTTGCAGGAGTATAAGTTGTTTCTCCTGATTCTTCATCTGTTATTTCAGACACCTTTGCAGATTTGAAAAAATAGGTTCCAATAGCTCCACCAACATTGTATTGATAGACATTCTTTTTTACATCTTCTAAACCATCAAAAGAATTTCGAATTCGAAAGAAATTACTATGAATTCCTAAATGCTTAATAGGACTGTAACCTAATTGGAAATTAATATTATTACCTGGCAAACTATTAACATGCGGTGTATAACCTGCCGATACTTTCAAATCTTGCTTTTCACGAAGTGCCATCAAATTACCCTCATCAGTAGCGTAAAAATGATGACTTGCACTTCCACAAGATGTCAGAAATAAAATTCCAATAAGTAAAACGATTCCAACGCTAACACTATTTAAACGGATCTGCATATCTCTCATCTACAAGCATGTTTTGATCTGTAAAAGTTTTTAAGAAAGCTATTAAAGCTGTTTTTTCATTTTGATCATATTCAAAATGCATTGGTTGATTACCATTACGTAATTCTGAACTTAAGTTTGGGTGATTCACAATACCGTCGCTGTAATGGTCAACCACTTCTTCTAAAGTTTCAAGGCTACCATCGTGCATATAAGGTCCAGTAAGTTCAATGTTACGTAATGTAGGAACTTTAAACATACTTGTTTCATTGATCCCTTTATCATCATAGTTCATTACTAAACCATTATTTGCCTCAATTTTTCCAGGGAAACCATTGATACGACCGTGGCAATTTCCACAATTATTAATGTATAATGATTTGCCTAAGTTCTCTTCAGGAGAAAAACCACTAAAGTTAGCTTCAGCAATCTGAGTTAAATTAAAGTTATTTTCATAATGCTTATCTAATTCAACATCATATTTAGATTCGTAAGTACTCATACTATTTACAAATTCACTTACTGCATCTAGTACTCTATCTTCAGTTACTTTACTATCACCAAATGCTTCTCTAAAAAGAATAGGATAGTAATTTAATTCATTTACTCTTTCCATAACTTTATCCATTGGCATATTCATCTCGTCCACATTGGCAAAAGTTTGTTTCGCTTGTTCCTGAACAGTATTTGCACGATTATCCCAAAAGAAAGGAATTCTATTATCATTAGGATCTCCATAATATTCCGCAAAATTGAAAACTGCACCTAGTGCTAATGAATTTCTACTTGTTGTTCTATTAGAAACTCCATCACTAAATGCTTTATCATCTGCAAATGCTAGTTCTTGTTTGTGGCAAGATGCACATGAAATAGAACGGTCCTCAGATAAGTTTAAATCATAAAACATAACTCTTCCAAGAGTAGCCAAATCACTATTCATTGCCAATGTACGAGAGTTATAGTATTTAGGAAATACAAAAGTATAGTCTAATAAATCATTATCAATATTTAGACTTTCTGTCAAAGTAGCGTAGTCTTCTGGAGAATATCTCTCATAAGTAACATCTAGTTTTTCGTCCTTACAAGAGGAGAATAAAAAGAGGGAGATTAAAAACACAGTTAGTGTGATCGAGTTTTTCATAACTTTGATTTTTAAAATTAAAAATGGTTTTTGTCAAAACAATGTAAAAATAAGAAAATCCTATTAAAAAGAATTCTCCATTTTTGGATTTAACGTTAAGCTTACGTGTTTCGTTGGATTTTAACATTAAAATGGTACTTTATTTAAATAGACTGGTATTTCTTAACTTGGTTTGTTAAGATGTGAATATTTTTTTGCTAAATATTTTAGGAGCAGATAGGATTGGACTTTTACTTTTTGCTTTCATTTAATTTAGCCTTAATTTCTAACGCTAAATTTTTAACATCAATTAATTGCTCTAGAATTCTTTCTTGAGCTTCCTCACTTAATGTTTCAGGGGCAAAATTTTCATTAATTTCACTAATAGTCTTATTAATGGTCTTAGCAACTTGGTGAGGATCAATTTCAAATTATGTTTTATGGATAATTATTTTCGAAAATAACTATTAAAATTAATCAAATAAAGCTCGAACTTTTAACGCATAGTTTTGCAATTCTTCAAATTCTTTTAAAATTCTTTCTTGCTCCGTTGCTGTAAGTTTTTCTGGATCAAAATTCTCTTTAATATCTTGAATGGTATCATTAAGAACTTTAACTACTTTTTCTGGATTAATTTCAGGTTTGATATTATTCATCATTTTTGTTTTTTAATTCTCGCAACTGTTTTGTTCTTAAAATGATTTCATCTAATGTCTCATCAATTTCTTTTTGAAGTCTCTTTTTTCCAAAAAAGCGTTCAAAAAAATCTCGATATTTTTCAAATAACTGAAGTTGTTGTTTAGAGATGTTTATTCTGTTTAATATTTCCTTTTCGGTCACGATAGTATGTTTGGTTGTTTTCGTCTTACCAAAAATACCTTAAAAATTTCGAGAAATCAAATATTGTTATTTCGTATCTATTCAGCTTAGAGATGACATCTCTAAACTAATAATCACTTAAACTCATCTTTTTCTAAAACACCCGCTCCAAATAAAGCAAAATCATATTTCACAGGGTCATTTTTATCAAACTCTTGTAAGTTATTTGTCAACTCAATAACTGATTTCCAATCTGTTTGTTTTCTTTCCAAAAGCCCTAATCTTCTTGCCACTCGATCCACGTGAACATCTAAGGGCATCAACAATTGTGACGGTTTTATTTTTTTCCAAAGTCCAAAATCTACGCCTTTGTCATCTTGACGAACCATCCATCGAAGAAACATATTCAATCGTTTACAAGAAGATTTTCTAATGGGAGTGGAAACATGCTTGCGAGTACGATGTGGAGCATCAGGTAAAGCAAAGAATTGCTCATGAAAACCTTTTAATGCTGCTTCGATATTTTTATCCTCAGGGGACATATGATTTGCAAAAGCAGTCTCTAAGGATTTATTCTTTTTATAAAAATTTTGAAAAAACTCTAAGAAATAAAGTGTATCCGTAGCTTGAAAAGTTCGATGTTTAAAAGATAAAAATGCTTTTCGATCTTTTTCTTTATGATTTAAAATAAAATCATGAGGGGCACCATCCATCAATTGAATCAATTCATGTGCCTTATTGATAATCGTCACCCGTTGCCCCCAAGCCAACATGGAAACCCAAAATCCCATAATTTCGATGTCTTGTAATTTGGTAAACTGATGAGGAATAGAAATAGGGTCTTTTTCAATAAAATGGGGCGTATTGAATTTATCTACACAAGAATCGAGATAAGATTTTAAATCTTCTATCTTATTGTTTAGATTTGTCGGCATATTACATTTGAGGTGAAATTTCGGTAAGTATTAACCATAATTAAGCCTTAGATTTACCCTAACTTTAACTAAATAAACAATTTTCAGAGCCAAATTATGACAGCTACATTAACATATACACTTGTCCTTGCAGCCATTTTTATTGGCAGAAAAGCTTTTGATATTATTGAAGAGGATGCTAGATCAAATAGCTAAACTTCAATAAATCTTTTCTATTTAGGCTTTTTGTACATTTCCATTTTTACTAGCCCTAGCCTTTGGAAAAAATGTCCTAAGGAAACTCTCAGTACTCCCATTCCATACTTTGCACTTCTTCTAAAATTAATCGAAGATGCTTCTTCAAAATATTTTGTTGGGCAAGTTACTTCCGCAATATCAAATCCTGCATAAATGATCTGTGATAACATCTCATTGTCAAATACAAAATCATCATCATTCGCATTGAAATTAATACCTTCTAATACTTCTCGACTAAAAGAACGGTAACCAGTATGGTATTCTGATAATTTATAATTGACCAATACATTTTGAGTAAAAGTCAACATCCGATTGGCTATATATTTATACACCGGCATTCCTCCTTTTAAGGCTCCTTTTCCTAAAATCCTAGAACCTAAAACTACGGGATACAAATCATCTCCGATAATATTTACCATTGCTGGAATCAACATTGGCGTGTATTGATAATCAGGGTGCAACATGATTACAATGTCACCTCCTAATTCCAATGCCTTATTGTATAATGATTTTTGATTACCACCGTAACCTTTATTTTGCTCATGTCGAATGACATGTTTGATTCCAATTTGCTTGGCTAACTCAGAAGTATTATCCTTACTCGCATCGTCGCATAAAATAACTTCATCCACTAATGGAAAAGGGATTTCATTATAAGTTTTCTCTAAAGTAAGCGCTGCATTATATGCAGGCAATACGACGATAACTTTTTTTCCTTTGTACATAGTATTTTTTTTAACGTTGGCTGTCAATGTGATTTTAAAATTCAATAGCCAACTATTCGAAGCTAATCCACAACAGTCACCTGTTCATAATTAGCTGGTATTTCCATCAGAGTTTTTAATTCTTTTTTTACAAAAGCTCCTAATTCACTTACATAACCACTTGAAAAATCAAACTCAATTCCAGCAGTTTTGTATATTTCTCCGATAGGTTTAGTATAACCTAATTCTAAAGCATTGATATATTTTTGAACGGCAACATCTGGATTTTCTTTATAATTTTTCCAAATCGCAATTGCTCCTAATTGCGCAAATCCATATTCGATATAATAAAATGGCACTTCAAAAATATGCAATTGACGATGCCATAAATTAGCACGATAATCTTCCATTCCTGACCAATCTGTAGCAGAAGAACTAAACTCTTTATGAATCGTTATCCATTGACTTCTTCTCTCTTCTTCGCTATGCTTAGGATGGGTATATAACCAATGTTGAAATTTATCAATTGCTGCGATCCAAGGTAGCACATTAATAATTTTCTTTAATTGCCAAATCTTAGCACGACGCAAATCATTTTCATTATCAAAAAAGACACCCCAAGAATCCATCGTAATTAACTCCATTGTCATTGCTGCCAATTCTGCTACTTCGGAAGGAACACTTTTATTAGAGTTCAACTTTAAATGATGTGTCAAAAAAGAATGAACCGCATGACCACTTTCATGTAACATGGTACACACATCTTTGACTGTTCCAGCAGCATTCATAAAAATAAATGGTGCTCCTGTAATCGGTAAAGGCATGTTGTAACCTCCCGGTCTTTTTCCTCCTCTTGAATCCAGATCTAAGTGTCCCATTTTTTCCATAGTCGCAATGCTATTTCCAAAAAATGGATGAACTTTATTTAGTGTACTGATAGACTTTACCACCAATTCTTTTGCATTTCCAAATGGCTTTAATGCTTTTCTTTTTTCAGGATCAACTTTGGTATCCCAAGGACGCAATTGATTTAAGCCCATTTCTTTTTTTCTCCAAATATCTAACTCCTCATTGATCGGCTGGATTGATTTTGCAATAGATTCATGAAAATTATAACAATCCTCTACGGTGTAATCAAATCGACCAAGCGCTTTAAATTTATAATCCCTGTAATTTTCAAAATTGGCATTTTGAGCAATCTGATGTCGTTGCTCTACTAATTTTGTCATTACTTCATCTATCGGTTGGGAGTCTTGTAAAATACGTGAAGCAATTTTTTGATATACTTCTTTTCGTAATTCACGATCGGTATTTTCTAAAAATGAAGACGCTTGCTGAATGGTATGCGGTTTCCCTTGAATGTCAACTGACATTTTTGAAAAAATCTCACCATGTTTTTTAGCAGTCAAACTTTCTTCGGTAAAAACGGGTACATTCTCTTTTCGAAAAAGATCAAAATTATTTTTGATGCTTCGCAAATGAATAAAATACTTTTCCTTAGAAAGCTCCGAGGTGAATGAGCAATTCAATAATTTTTCATTCAACTTATTCTCAATTGGAGCAAACTTAGGAACGAGTTCCTGCACGCCATATTCATAAAGTTCAGCGGCTTGTTGATCTTCCGTATCTCTGCTGATATTGACATATCGCCAATTGAATTCTTCTCGAATAACCGCAGTTAATTCGCTTCGATCTAGTAGCCATTTTTCTAAATCTTCAACAGATTTTATTTCTCTTCGAAGTAATTCATTAAAATAAGGTCGAACTTTTGACCAAACTGTAATTTTAAATTCATTAGGCAAGTACGTACGTTGCCTAGGCTTTAGGGTGGTTAGGTTGTTCATTAAGTAAAGGTGTTGTTCTATTAATTTAAAGGTGTTTGTGATAAAATCCAACGTTAGAACTTCCGTTCGATTTTAGAGCATGTTGGGCGTTTAAAAGAATGCGAAATTTCTATGCTTTTTCGTCAGCCTTTTTCGCTTTCGTTTCGTCCGCTTTTTCTTCTACTGTTTCTTCTTTTACATCTTCATCCGTAGTTTCTTCTTCCTCATCAATCATATCTATCATTTTCCGTTCATTGAGAAAGTTAAACCATTTTATTAATTTTTTGATATCACTTGTGTGTACTTTATCTTCATCGTATTCAGGTAATATTTTTCTAAAATACTCGTGTAATCCTTTTGAAGATTCTGATGTTTTGACAACTGGATTTTCTTCCATTTGATTCATCATATTTCTCAAAACAGTTTTCAACTCGGTCGAATCATCATATGTGAAAATTGCAATAGATGCCAATGGCGTAAACTGGTGCTTTCGAGAAGAAGCAAATCTTCTTTTGCCAGAGTCTAAATCTTCTATGATTAATCCGTTATTCCGATTGGCTGCCAAACGAAATATCCCCGACATGCCACTTACTGCTACTAAATCATTTAATTTCATGTGATGTTTTTTTATAAAAATTTAATTGGTTATTTCAAAATTGGGGCGAAATTACAACTTGAAGAATCAAAATCAAAATTTCAATCAAAACTTAAAAAATCAAAATCAAAATGGCAATCAAAACTTAAAAAATTAAAATCAAAATGGCAATCAAAATCAAAACCCGAATTACGAATCACCAATTTTGTGATTTTTGATTTTGATTTTGATTTTGATTTTGATTTTGATTTTGATTTTGATTTTGATTTTGATTCTTCAAAGTTAATATTCCAAAATTCGCTCTATCTGTTTTCTAAATCTATCTTTTGGTAAAAAGTCTTTTTCTAAAGTTTTTGCAAAAGGCACAGGTGTATCCAAACTAGCTGCCCGTAAAACTGGTGCATCCAAATGTTCAAAGTAGTGCTCTGAAATATGCGCTGACAACTCTCCTCCTAATCCTCCAAACATCGTATCCTCATGTAAAAGAATGACTCGATTGGTTTTCTTTACCGTTGCTTCGATAGCATCGTAATCCATTGGAAGTAAAGTTCGCAAATCTAGAATCTCTGCATCAACTCCCATTTCTTCAACAATCTCTTTTGCCCAATGTACCGCCATTCCATAAGTGATGATTGAAACGGCTGAACCTTCTCTGACTACTTTCGCTTTTCCTATTTCTATGGTATAAAAATCATCTGGAATTTCTTCAGAAAGACTTCGATATAATCCTTTGTGTTCAAAAAACAAAACTGGATTTGGATCTTCAAAACTTGCTAATAACAATCCTTTTGCATCGTGTGGCGTAGAAGGATAAACTACTTTCAATCCTGGTGTATGTGCAAACCATGCTTCATTAGTTTGAGAGTGAAATGGCCCCGCACCCACACCTCCACCAGCAGGCATTCGAATAACGACATCTGCGTTTTCTCCCCAACGATAATGTAGTTTTGCAAGGTTATTAATGATTTGGTTAAAACCACAAGTCACAAAATCTGCGAATTGCATTTCCACCATCGCTTTGTATTTTTTCAAACTCAAACCTAAACCGATTCCAATAATCGCACTTTCGCAAAGCGGTGTATTCCGTACTCTTTCTTTTCCAAATGCTTTTACAAAACCATCTGTGATTTTAAATACCCCTCCGTACTCTGCAATATCTTGCCCCATCAAAACAAGGTTAGGATGTCTTTCCATTGCAATCCGCAATCCATCTGAAATGGCATCAATTGTTCTTTTTTCTGATTTCTTTTTTTTCTTTGGAGCGATAGTTTTTGAAGTATGCGGCGCGTAAATATCTGCCAACTCCGCATCTGGTGTCGAAGTGACCACTTCATGAGAAGCAGCTTCTGCCAAGCCATCCTCTATTTCTTTCTTGATTCGTGCTCTTAGATTCTCAATTTCTTTTTCTTTTAAAAGACCTTCATCTAATAAGAAATTTTCATAATTAGAAAGAGGATCTTTTGCTGCCCATTCTTTCATTAATTTTTTAGGAACATACTTCGTACCTGAAGCTTCCTCGTGTCCTCGCATTCTAAAAGTTTGACATTCCAAAAGAATTGGCTCTGGTTTTTTTCGAATTTGAGTAGCTAATTTTTTAATCGTAGAATAAACTTCTAATATATTATTTCCATCAATCGTGTAAGAACGCATTCCGTAACCTACTCCACGATCTGCTAAATTTTCGCAGCGGTATTGTTCATTAACTGGAGTCGATAATCCGTATCCATTATTTTCAATTACAAAAATCACAGGGAGTTGCCAAACGGCTGCCGTATTTAATGCTTCATGAAATTCTCCTTCGCTCGTTCCTCCATCTCCTGTAAATGCTAAGGCGACTTTTCCTTCTTTTCCTAATTTGTTAGCCAAGGCGACCCCACTTGCTAAAGACAATTGTGGCCCTAAGTGAGAGATCATCCCTACAATATTATGTTCCATCGTTCCGAAGTGAAATGACCGATCTCTTCCTTTTGTAAAACCTGGCATTTTTCCTTGCCATTGACAAAATAGCCGATGCATGGGAATTCCCCTTGAAGTAAAAACTCCTAAATTTCGATGCATTGGGAACATCAATTCATCATCATGTAGAGCGGCAGTTGCTCCAACCGAAATGGCTTCTTGTCCAATTCCTGAAAACCATTTACTGATTTTTCCTTGGCGTAAAAGGATGAGCATTTTTTCCTCAATCATTCGAGGGGTCAATAATTTTTTATATAAATCAAGAAGAATCTTTTTTGAAATCTTTCCTTTTTTATATTCGATGGCTGATTTGGTAGTAGGCATTATTTAGTCTTTTTCGAAAATTTCAGGTTTACCTCTTTGAATAACGAATATCGAACAAGGAATAATGAATGTCGAAGTTTGACGAAAATATTGTGAGATCTAGAGTCAAAATTATTCGTCAAACTTCGACATTCATTATTCCTTGTTCGATATTCGTTATTCATTAGATATTTATACCCTTTTGGGAAATGCATGTTTCGCTCGCAAAGGTAAAAGAAAATGAAGAATAGAAACATTAAAATTTGCCTGAAGAATTACTTAATTTCATTTTTTCAAAAAAATAAAAATCTCAAATTTATGTTCCAAAGAATAATTCTCTTTACACTTTTAAGTTTTCTCCTTTTTAGTTGTGGAGAAGATAAATCTACTGAAACAGCTGCTACCGAAAAATTTGCAGAAAATGCTGCCGACAAAGACTTTCGTGATAAACATGAAACACCTAAAAAAATTGATTTTAAAGCCAATGGAATAACCATCAATTATCCTGCAACGGATGGTGAAGAAGCAAGCGCATATTTTCTAAAAGCTAAGGATGGAGGAAAAAAATACCTTTTCGTTATTCATGAATGGTATGGATTAAATGACCATATCAAAAAAGAAGCAGAACGACTTCATGAATCACTTCCCAACACAAATGTCATGGCACTAGATCTTTATGATGGCAATGTTGCAGATAATCCTGATGATGCCGCAAAATACATGCAAGCTGTCAAAGAGGAACGTGCAAAAGCAATTATAGAAGGTGCAATAAAAATGATTGGACCAGATGCAAAAATTGCGACAATTGGTTGGTGTTTTGGAGGAGGTTGGTCCTTACGATCTTCAATTATGTTAGGTGAGCAAGGTGCAGGTTGTGTGATTTATTATGGCAGTCCTGTTCAAAAAGCGGATGAACTAGAACCTTTGAAAGCTGATATCTTAGGAATTTTTGGAGATAAAGATGAATGGATTAATCCTGGTGTGGTGAAAAAATTTGATGCCCTTGCAAAAGCTACAGGAAAGAATTTTAAATATAAAATATTTGAAGCAGATCACGCTTTTGCAAATCCAAGTAGTCCTCGATATGTGGAAGCTGCTGCGCAAGAAGCGAATGC